>Ga0134128_10000181_pt1 | contig 89982 bp, 67 predicted proteins | sample KB31754_FD_96462 | JGI IMG/M metagenome (GOLD analysis project Ga0134128, IMG submission 96462) | Terrestrial soil microbial communities with excess Nitrogen fertilizer from Kellogg Biological Station, Michigan, USA - KB3-175-4 | ecosystem: Environmental > Terrestrial > Soil > Unclassified ... | reverse complement strand
GCCCTAATAGATTATTGGCGTCACGACCCGTATAGGTGTAAATCGCTGCAGGCAGATAACTCGAACCCGCATTCAACCGGTATTTCAGCCCCTTGACCACGCCACCGAACTTCACTTCGGCATATCCATTCCCGCTTAAGGTAGAGGTATGATTCACATTGGAAGTGTACAGTCCAAGCAGCGGATTGGTATACAACAGCTCAGGATACATCGGATAGATATTGTATGTCCCATTGGGATTATACTCCACGCCATAAGGGCTCATGGCGGTAGCGTTCAGGAGATTCGCCTGCCCGCCGTCATAATTATTATAGGCATAATACGTAGACGTCCCCACAGTCAGAAAGTCCGTAACATCGATATCGAGATTGGCCCGGACACCGGCACGATGATATTGATACCCCTTGATCGCTCCTTTTTGCTTTTCATACTCCCCCGAGATATAATACCGAACCTCCTTGCTGCCACCCGAGATGCTGAGACTGTTATCGGTGGTGACCCCCTGCTGCGTAACCTGTTTGATCCAATCCGTGGTCTTACCCGCGCTGTAGTTCCCCAGTTCGCTTTGATTGGGCACCGGACCCGTCTGAACCTGCTTCGTCTCCGTCATAAAGTCCTTGTATTTCTGGACATAGGAGGGACCATTCCGGGGTTCCAGCACATGGGCCAGCTTATCGAAACCGGTATAGGTATTGGCCCGGATCACCGGTTTGCCCGCCACACCCCGTTTCGTCGTAATAAGAATGACGCCATTCGACCCGTTAGTACCATAAATGGCCGTAGCGGAGGCATCCTTCAGCACCTCCACAGAAGCGACATCATTGGGATTGATATCATTGATCGACCCGTTGGTGCCCGTCAGGGGGAAACCATCTACCACGACATAAGGCCCCGAGTTGGCGGTAATGGAATTCTGCCCGCGAACCAGTACACTGGGCGTCGCCCCCGGAACACTGGAGGTATTGGAAACGGAAACGCCGGCCACCGATCCCTCGACAGCCTGAAAGAGATTCGTCACCGGCAGCTCGGAAAGCCGGTCCTTGGGAACACTGGAAACGGCGCCCGTGACATCCGCCCGCTTTTGGGTGCCATAGCCCACCACGATGACATCGGCCATTTGTTGATTAGATGCAACCAGGCTGACATCTACGGAATGACGGCCATTCAAACCCACCGTCAACGTTTGAAAACCCACCCTGCTAAAGATCAGGGTAGCATGGACATCGGCGTCAAGTGTAAAAGCTCCTTGTTCGTCCGTTTGGACGGCGCCGGTAGTACCGCGGACCATCACAGTGACATTGGACAGGGCGCTGTCGCCGGAGACGACCCGTCCATGGATGGTTGTGTGCTGCGCCATCAATGCAGTGGAAAAGCCAAGGCATAGCAAGAGCAGGGCCAGGGCCTTTTCTTTTGGCAGGCAATTTCTCATAATCGTTCGTTTTGCTGGATTTACAGCAAAATAATGCAGGCCCGCCAGAGCCATAGGGGGGATAATCTCAGGAATTAGGGGGTGAATTCACATTTTATTAAGCTGATACCTGGCCGAGAATACTTTCCTGTATTTTTTGATGTAGTCGGATGGGTTGACGCCAAATTGTTTGTGGAACTGCTCGCGAAAATACCGGCCATCACTAATCCCCACCATTAGCGCCACCTCGTTGACATTAGAACTGGAATGGATAAACAGCTCGGCGGCTTTTTTTAGCCGGATACTTCGGATAAAAACGTTAAGGCTCTGCCCCGTGACCTCCTTTAGCTTCTGATAGATCTTGGAATGGCTCATCCCCAACTCAGCCGAAAGCTTTGGAATGGAAAAATCGTCGTCTTCCAGATGCGCTTCCACAACCGCGATCAAGCGCTCCAGGAATTCCTTATCCTCCGGCGTCAATCGGGACCTGTCGGCGCCATGAACGATGGCATGATAAATGGACTGTTGGACCCGGTTGCGGCTCTCGAGCAACGCTCCTGCCCGCGCAAGCAGCAATTCCCGGTCAAAAGGTTTCGTGATATAATCATCCGCCCCATGCTTCACCCCCTCTAGTTTGAAATTGGCCGAAGCCGAAGCGGTCAGCAGGATCACCGGAGTCTTGCCCAGCACCGGGTCATTTTTAATCGTCTCGCATAATTCGATGCCGGAGATCCCCTCCATATGCAGATCGGATATGATGAGATCGGGGTGATTTTCGCGGGCCAGCGCAATGCCATCCTCCCCACTAAGCGCCTTGAAAAGGACAAACCGGTTCTCAAACATCTCGCAGACATAGTTCAGCAGCTGAGGATCGTCGTCGACCACCAGCAGACTGGGCTTGTCCGTTACCAATGCGGCGCAGTCATGGGGCGCTTCCGCCTGCGTTTCTTCGGCTATCTCCCGAACAAGGGCGGACAATCCTACAGAAGGCTCAGCGGCGGCGACCCCGGCACCATAAGGAAGAAGCACCCGGAAGACCGTACCCTCCCGCTCCACACTTTCATACGTAATAGTTCCCCCGTGCGCGTCCACGAATTGTTTCACGAGATATAAGCCGATGCCGAAACCCGAGATCGATGTCTTATCGCCATTCCGGAACTGATAGAACTTGTCGAAGAGCCGGTCGCCCACATCTTTTGGGATGCCGGTCCCCGTGTCCCGAACTTCCAATAAAGTCTGGCCGTCGGTCGATTCCTCCGCACGAACCACGATCATCCCTTTCTCAGGCGTATACTTCAGGGCATTCGAGATGAGATTGTAGAGCACGATCTCGATCTTCTCCTTATCCACCTCGAGGCTAAGCGGTCCGGCGGAACATTCATACCGGTAATCGATCTCCTTCGACCGGGCGGAATCGACAAAACAAAGAAACACCTGCCGGCAAAGTTCCCCAATATCCACCGGCGCCAGTTTCAGCTCGTCGAGCCCGCTTTCGGCTTTCCTGAACAACAATAGCTGGTCTACCAGGCTCAGCAGTCGTTGTGCATTCCGGTGGATCAGCTCCAGGCCAGCCGCATGCCCCCCCAACGACCCCTTGGCGAGCATGTCCTTCGCCGGATTGATGATCAGCGTTAGCGGGTTTCTGAACTCGTGGGTGATATAGGTGAAGAACGACAATTTTCGTTCGATAAGCTCTTTTTCCTTTTCCGTCTCCATCTGCGCTAGCCGGACCTCATACCGCAACCGCCATTTGGACCGGGAATACTGCCGGTAGAAAAAAGCGACGCCGGCCGCTAACAACAGATAGCCCAAATACGCCCACCACGTACGGTACCACGGCGGCAGAACGATCACATGCAACAACGCCTCTCCCTTGCTCCAGATACCATCGGCCCGGCTGACCCGCACCTTGAAGATATAGTCGCCCTCCCGCAGGCTGGAATAGTTGGCCGTGCGGCTGCTTTTGGCGTCGTTCCAATCCTTATCCCAGCCGCATAAGCAATAAGAATAATGCAGCTTGTCCGTACAATCGTATTCCAATGCGGTGAAATCCAGCGAAAGCATGGCCTGACTAAAAGGCACCCGCAGCTCGGTAATGGCGCCGCCGCCAGTAGCCTTCACATAAGCGGAGTTGCCACGAATAGATTCATTACGGACACGGACATCCGTAAGATGGATCTCCGGCAGTCCGGTCGACTCGTGAATACTGTCCGGCTCGAACACATTGAAACCTTTGATGCCACCAAAAAGCATCTCACCCGTAGACAAGGTCAAAGCGGCATTGAAACTGTACTGCATACTTTGCAGCCCATCGGACGTGGAGAATTTCCGGAACCTCCCCTCCTTTTGCTGATATTCCACAAGCCCATCGTACGTGCTGATCCAGAGATTCCCATGGGCATCTTCCATGATACGCAGGATCGTATTATCCGGCAGACCGTCCGCCGTGGTGAAACGCCGGTACTTACCCGAAACCCGGTCGAAAAGCAAAAGACCGCCCTCTTGAGTGCCGACCCAGAACTGCCCCCGCCGGTCCTCGTGAAGACTGCGGACCGTGTAATCGATGGGAAAGACCTGGTGCTGTTTATGCTCCTTGTCGATGCGGATCAGCGACGAGTAGTTACCGCCCCAGAGATGGCCTTCCCTGTCCTCATAAAGGACCTGGAGATCGTCGATCTCGTCGTCGAAATTTTCAAAGCGCTGTTTGGCTTCATTGAACCGGAAAAGACTTCCTTCGTTGGTCGCACAGGCCCAGATGGTACCATCCCGATCCTCCATGATATTCCAGATATGCTTTTCTTCGAGGTTAGATTCGGCATTGATGCACCCGAAATGACTAAAGGTCCCTTTCTCCCGATCAAATCGGCAAACCCCTTCAAACCACGTCGAGACCCACAGCCGGTCTTTACGATCACACAGGATGCCCGTGATGAAATTATTCGAAATCGACCCCGCCTTCGCCGGATCATGAAAATAGGCCTTGAACGTCCCCGTCCGCCGGTTCCAGAGCCGAAGCCCGGCGCCGTCGGTACCGATCCACACCCCATGATCCTTGTCTTCACAAAAGGAAAGAATGAAATTGTCTATGGGATTGCCGCGCCCCGGGATCGTGTAAGTCGTAAAGGTACGCTGGCGCGGGGCGATGACACTGATCCCGCCCCGGAGCGTACCCACCCATTTCCGGCCGTCCCCGTCGATATAAATGGAATAAACGGCATTGCTATTGACCAGAGGGTCGCCTGTCGCGGACAACAACGGCATCGTCTTCCCATCGCGGCACCGAAGCCGCCATAAACCCGATCCATCCGTGCCCACACAAAGATCGTTATCCCGTTCTACGCTGATGCTGACCACGCGCGTCCTTTGCGGAAGTACATTGCCCGACCACGAGCCCCGGGTGCTATCGTAATACTGCAAACCGTTGTCTGACCCTACCCATATTCTTCCCTGATGATCTACCCTCAGGCTGAAACACACACGGATGGCTTTATTCACCGGCGTGAGCGACGCCGTACGCAGATCATACACATAAAGCCCCCTGCCCTGGATAAAGACCCAGGCCCGTTGTCCTGAGATATCGGGTTCAATGCAAAAGACATCATAACCGCCCCTGGCGCCTTTTAAATCATCCAACGGAATCTGCCGCCCGGTCTTTGTCCCATACGGAAAGACCAGCAAGCCGGAATCATGAGAGCCGGCCAGCATATCCCGCCCCGCGATGCAGGCAACGATATGGATATTGTCCCGTGCCTGTACCACTCCCCGGCCATCACAGGAAAAATAGGCCAGCGGGGTGAAGGCATTGGTCGCCGGGTCGAAAACAGTCAATCCTTTTTGCCCACCGATCCACACCCGGTTGTACCCGTCCGCGCTTATCGTTGCAATTTGATTAAAGGGGATGGAAGCAGGATCGCCGATCACATTACGATAGACCGTAAAACCGTAACCGTCGTAGCGATTGAGACCGTCGTAGGTCCCGAACCACATAAAACCCCGTTGATCCCGGCAGATACAGGTAACGGCATTGTTGGAAAGACCTTGCTCGATCCCCAGGTACTTGACCCCGGGGCCGCCCGTAGCATAAGCCAGTGCAGCTATCGCCTCCAGGAGGAGCAGCAGCAAGCCTCTCCCCAGACAGTAGTAGGTTTTCATGCAGGCAATCGTTTAACAGTTAACGCACAAGATGATCAATGCACACTGTGGTCGTTCGGGAAATCCTCACCGCTCCAGATCTTCTGCGCACTCCATTTCTCCGCCGGCTTAGCCCAAAAATCATCCGTATCCGGCAGACCCAGCGGCAGAAAGATATTGGTACAGATATAAGGACTACCCGAATTGTTGTAAAAATCCCCCAGGCTCGGTTGCGAACCATATAAGCCGATGGTAAGCCACCCGTCTTTCGTAAAGGTCGTCGGACTCTCCAGGGTCTTTCGGATCACGGCAGTCAGTGCACAGCGTACACTGGCCGGCGACAACTGTGCCGGCAGCTTCTTTCGTAAGGCCATATCAGCGAGATGATGAAAAGCCGCACCACGATAGATAATGCTCCGGCCCGTGGCAGGATACGTCCCATCCGCGTTGATCAGCCGTTCCTGGATAATGGCATACCGCTCATTCCGCTGGTAGATCTTCGGGATCAGTTCGCGGTAAGCATTCGTTTTCGTACCTATTATGTCACAGATGGTAGCCAGATACGGATGGATCACATAGCTGTTGTAGTAGTCGAAAGCGTAGCCCGGGCCATCCGAATACATCCCGTCGCCCCGATACCATTCTTCGAGCTGCATCATGGCATAATCCACCCGCATCGGGTCCCAGTCATAACCAAAATTGGCCAGAAAGACTTCGTTCATGGCGGAGAAAAGAAGCCAGTTCGAAAACACCGGCTTAAACTGTCTCGTCGTCCGGATGGATGCCACCAGCCGTTGCCGGGTAACCGTATCCAGATGCTCCCAAAGCCAGGGCGCACGGATAAAGGCCAGTGCGAGATAAGACGCATCCACGAGCTGCTGACCCGTAATGTCAAAACGCATAAAATCCTTCGCATTCGAATCGAGGGCATTGCGGATACCTTGTAATGCCCACTCTCTGTATTGCTGTCGAAGCCGCTGCTCTGCAACGCTCCCGCCTTCCCCTTGCAGCCAGGGTGCAATGCCGCTAAGCGTGCGGCCCAGGATCTCGAGATAGGCTACCTTTCGTCTCGACTCGGCATTGTCGATATGGATGGAGACCGTCGTTGGCATGTTGATGCGCAGACTGTCGTGTGCGAGGCTTCTCATTACAGGACGGGCAATCCTGTCGAGCTCCGCGATCCAGAATTGGCGGTCGCTTACCTTTTGAGCCGAAACGGCCATTGGCGCTGTCGTGCACAGCCAGAGCACCGCAGACAATATGAACTTTCTCATTCGCTACAATGCTAATATTATTTTAGCAGGCATACATTTGTTTCTACGAAAACGTTGTCGTAACCCCCTGGGGCCCCCAATACATGCAACGCCGTTACATCCCCTTTCGCCACACATTATCTATCCGCCGGACCTCTCTCCCGCCGGACCGTCCGCGCCCCGTCTGCCTTGGGCGCGCGTCCGGCTTCCGCCCCTCTGTCTTGGGCGCCTGTCCGGCTTCCGGCCGCCGTTCATATAGATTCACTACCCCGCCCGCGGCTTTTAAGCATACTTTTACAGGCAAAATTCTAAAACAATGGCTCTCTTAATCATTGGGATCATCCTGCTCATCGTCAGCTTCGTGCTTGGCGGTCGCACTGACTCCCTCCACCGCTACACCATACCCCTGCGTTTGGGCGGCATCCTCCTGGCGATCATCGGTCTTTTCTCCGCCTCCCTGGTGCAAATCGGCGCCGGCGAGTGCGGCGTCAAGATCCTTTACGGTAATGTCCAAAACGACGTACTGGGCAGCGGTCTTCATTTTATCAACCCCCTCATGGATGTGCAGAAAATAGACATCAAGACACAGAATTACACGATGAGTGCGGTACGGGACGAAGGCGCCAAAGAAGGCGACGACGCCATCCGCGTGCTGACATCCGACGGCCTCGAAGTCGTCATGGACCTCACGGTCTTGTATAAAGTATTACCGGTGGACGCCCCGCGCATCCTCCGCGAGACGGGTCTCGATTATACGGACAAGATCGTCCGCCCCATCTCCCGCACCAAGATCCGCGACAATGCCGTCTATTACGACGCCGTCTCCTTGTACTCTACTAAACGTGATGAATTCCAACGCCGCATCTTCGAAACCATCTCGGGCGAGTTCCAGCGCCGCGGCCTGCTCCTGGAACAGTTGCTGATCCGCAATATCTCCCTGCCACAAGCCGTCAAGACCAGCATCGAACAAAAAATGACGGCGGAGCAGGACGCCCAAAAGATGCAATACGTGCTCCAAAAGGAACAACAGGAAGCCCAACGTAAACGGGTTGAGGCCCAGGGTATCGCCGACTATCAACGTATCATCAGTGAAAGCCTCACAGACCGCCAGCTACAGTACGAAAGCATCAAAGCCCAATTGGAGATCGCGAAATCGGCCAACGCCAAGGTGATCATCATGGGAAAAGGGTCCACACCGGTGATGCTGGACACTAAGAACTAAGGCTGGCACAACTTTAGCATTATTAACCATTATTAACCATAAATGAATAAGTTATGCTACGTTGGACCCTCATTTTCCTGATTATCGCGCTGATTGCCGGGGCGTTCGGCTTCTTTGGCATTGCAGCGGGCGCGGCGGGTATCGCCAAGATTCTGTTCTTTATTTTTATTATCTTATTTCTTATCTCCTTTATCGGCGGACGAAGAAGTATTTGACGACACCAATAGCAGGTGATCCCCCATGTTTTGAGGGATCACCTTTCCTTACTAAGATAAAAGCTGTTCTTCAACAATAAGGCAAAATCATCCGGGTGATTGATGATCACATTATGCTGCCGCGGACTATGGATGAACAGTATCCTGTTGTCCCTCAAAACCCGGCCATCGACCGACTCCTCCTCACACAACCCAAAAGCCATCTGCTGTTGCCGCAACGCCAGCATCATCGTATCACTCATCTTATCCGGTCCATAACCGGTATTCGTAAACCAATGGACAAAATGATGCGGCTCCGCAATCGCCCAGTTCATAAAAGTGGGCACATGGCCATACAACGCGTCGAATAGATACACCTCGTCTACCGGCTGCTGTCCATGATCCAGGATATCGGCAATTACCACGTACGCCCCGCTATGCCCCGCCAGTATCACATGTCCCGCCACCGTGCCCTTGGGCACAATCCCCTCCCGGCTCAATTCGTCTATAACATCTCCCACCAGTAGCTTGAACATGCCGTCCTGCCCCATCTTTCCACCATAGCTGTCGGCAGCATTCTTCGCTGCCTCCGGCAACACCAGCACAGCGTTGCGCCCGCTGGCAGCAAACTGATCCGCGAGACCATAGAACCGCAAAGCAGTATCGATATTGTTATGCCACCCATGATACCAGAATACCAGGTCGACCGATTTCTCCACATGCAAACCCGAAGGCACGACCAGTAACACGGAACTGTCGTCATAATGCCCCGCCTTTGGCTGCTGAATGTTGTCGCCATCGAGATGCCCATTCGCCCTGTCCGTATCGGGGAAACAATTGTGCGTGGAGGAGAAATGCAGCACCCGATAATCGCCCTGCCCGCTCCCCACAACAGCGACCATCATCTTATTCATCCCCTCGTGCAGTTCCAACTCCCGGCCCGCCCAATAAAATTTCCCCGTTACACCCGCAGGCAACTCGACCTCCCCGCCAATACCATCATCCCCCTTCCGCACGAGATGCACCCGGATGGTGCCCCGCGGATGCGGCATGCTTCCCCTCACCTCCTTTAGCTCGCCCAACGCAGGCCGGATACTCACCGTGGCAAAACCCGGCGAAGCCGGATTGATCCCGCAGATGGTCGAAAGAAAATCATAGATCGGACTCGCGCTCCAGGCATGACAATCCGATCTCGTCGGGTCGGGATTCTCCGCAAAGGTCGTCAGCCCATTAGCGATCATCTCTCGCCACGGCTTCAACGACCCGTAGTAAAGATCCGCCATCCCGGCTTTCTTTAAGGCCCGCGTCAGATAGAACCGGTAATAAAAGGTGCATTGACTTAGCGTGGTATCATGCAGGACATGATCCATCACCGCCGGAGCCTGCGCCGCGGGTATGCTGCCCGTCAACACTCCCATGATGCTCGCATGCTGACTAAAGGTGTTTTTAAAAGGGGTATTCGCCATCTCACCCCGTGCAGCATCAAAACAATGCCGATAGGTCTCGCGGGTAAGCCTCCCCGCCAATGCCTCATAGCGCCTTGAAGCCGTCGTATCTGAGAAATAGGCAAAGACCGCCGCCGCCTGCTGCAAGGTATATGCCAGCTGCAAGCTGATGATCGAACTATTCCCGTCGGTCGCGCCGTCAGGCGACCCGTCGGGGAAAGCATGGTCCCAATCGACAAAATTCCACCACCGCATCGGTCCCAGCATTCCTTTCGACGCGTCGATCCGCTGCTCATACCAATTCAAAACGCCTTTGACAGCAAACAGCTTCTCCCGAATGAACGCGTCGTCTTTCCGGTGCATCCAGTAATCATAGATCATACTGATCCAAAACAACGAAAAAGGCGGGATCACCTGTAGCCGGTTGCTGGGATACCGGCCCTGTGTCAACCCTTCGGCAACACGGGAGTCATAAAAATCCGTGATGGCCTTCCGCATCAGCCGGTCATCCCCCGAGATATACAAAGAGATCAATGCCTGGATGCGCGTATCGGCCTCATATTGCAATTGCTCGTAGTAAGGACAGTCGAAATACGTCTCTCCCGCACAAAGCCGCGCCGTCCGCCAACCCACATCCCACAATGCGCGTAGAGAAGAATCATTGCTGCTGAAGGCGGCGTTTTGCTTGAAGGGATATCCGGTATACATTCCATAAAGGTCTTCGATCACCAGTGGCTCGTCGCCGGTGACGACATTCATCTGCAAATACCTGTACGTCCGGATCCACAAAGGCCGGAACAACCGCCGCGCCCCCCCATCGGGTTTAAAGATATCGTAGTCGCCGGCAATCGTCTTTCCCTCGATATCATTGCGATTACCCTTTGCTCCATGCCTGTCGAATAATGCTTCCGCATAAGTCATCCGGATCAAGCTTCCCCGCCCCTTGCTAACCCAAAGCTCCGGATAGGCCACCGTCTCAAACCCCTGGTCCAGCAACACGACCCCGGAATCATGTGCGGGGATGACTACGGCATGCCCGCCCTGGATAAACCTGCCGTCAAGGTTTCCCCGGCGTACTATGGAAAGGCGCTGCAGCGTCTCCTCCATCAATGGGATCGTCCTCGGCACCAGGGTCCATAGATTGTCCGTTCCATACCCGGTGAGCACGGGACGCGTAATAGCTATCGCCTGCCCCCAACTACTATCCGGGTAGCCGACCCGCTCCCATCCCCACGGATACTTCGCCCCCTCGACCTCGTCCCCGGGACCGGCTACATAATAAGCCTGCAAGACCCTGCCGGCATCGGTAGAACAAGGGCTATACGCACTATCCCGCATTACCCGCCACGAAGCATCGGTATTGAAAACCTGCTCACCGGCAGAATCACCCTGTAACAAAAAAGCGGTCTGATTGCTGATCTGCCCCACCGCCGCATATTCACCCATATTCCACACCAACGCCGCCACCACATTCTCCCCCCGCACAAGAAAGGGAGCGATATCCACCGTCTCAAAATTCCAATGAGCCAGGTCACCCCGGGCCGGACCGGCACATACCGCCTTCCCGTTGACAAAGAACCGGTACCGGTTATCCGCACTAAGATGCACGATAAACCGCCCCGGCACTTCCCCTAAAACTAGATGTTTTCGAAAATGATAGACGCCGTAAGCCCGCTGCGCTACCCCGGGACAGGAGATCCAGCTTGCAGACCAGACTTGGGCCCGTGTCCCGAAAGCACTCAGAAAGAAAAGAAAAAAACTACAAAATTTTTTCGACGACCTCTTCGGTGTCGGTATCGAGAATAAGTACCCCTTCATCGGTATCATTCAGCTGCCTCAGCAACTGTCCTTCCCTGCCAATCACTGCCGTGCCGCCCCCACAGTCAAAATTATCACAATGCCCTACACAGTTGGAGAACAGGATCACCATCCCATATTTGCCGGCCGTGTCCTTCAATGTCCCGATAGCCTTTGCGACACCGGCCGCGCTCTTGGCCACGCTGGACACATAGATCTGTGCGCCTTGATCATGCGCATAAGCCACATGCTCCGGCACCGAAAGTTCGTAACAAATGCTCAAAGCAATTCCCCCGTCGAGAAAAAGCTGTTCCTCACCTGCCGTAAAATAGGGGAGTTCATCTGTGTGCAGATAGCGTTTGTTGTAGACCCGGCGGAGCTTATTCGGCTCGAAGAGCATCATGCCGATCAATACGCCGCCTTCACCCCGCATCGGCGCCCCGATCCCGAGGGTGATCTTGCTTCCATTGCTGATCAGCTGAAAATCGTCAAACCGGCCATCAGGATCATCCTGCGGGGTCGCCAGCTCCCTGGCCAATCCGGGCTCGTAGCCCGTGATCGACAGCTCCGGAAACACCAGCACCTGTGCCCCCTGTTCGACAGCCAGGGCGATCAACCGCTTGTGATGCGTGATATTAGCTTCGATATCACCCTTTACAGGCCTCGTTTGCGCTACCGCGATTCTCATGGTAACCAAATATAATTAATTACCGCTTCCGGTATACCACCCCCTGTATAAACCCCCGAAAATAAAATGTCCTTCGTACCACTGCATACCCTACCGCCCCAAAACAGGCCTCCATATTCGGAAGCTTGTGCGCCTCCACCCGGACGATGCCCCCGATTACCCAGTACATCGATTGCAACATCAGCCACTGCCACCATGTCCCCCGCTTGGCGGTATAATAGAAATCGGCATTAAGCCAGTGCCCACCGTCCACCAATACCGTATCCAAAGCGCGAATGGTCGCCTCTGTATGTTCCTGGTTAAAATTATCGAACAAAAACCCCGTGAGGATACAATCGAAACGTTCTTCGGTAAAAAATTGCTCTATCGGAAGCTCAACGAACGAAACGTTATGCCCCCCGCGCTTCCGCCTTCGGGCCAGCCTTATCATCACCTTCGAAGGCTCGACATAGGTGATCTGCAACCCATCCGGATACAGCGCCGCAAGAGTCTCCAGGATCCAGCCCGTCCCGCCCCCGACGATCAATAGCTTGTCCCCCGGTCTTACCTGATCCAACATCTGGATCTGTGCATCGACCTGCGTCCGCCCATAGACCAGCCGGCTCAAAAAATCATAATACCGTGCTAACGGATCGTAGTTATTGACCATTGCACGCAAAAGTATTCTATTCCGCCCTCAAATTCTTAACCGGGTTCACCATAGCCGCCCGCACGGCCTGAAAACTCACCGTACCCAATGCGATCAGCAAAGCCCCCAACCCACCAACCACAAAGACCCACCCGCTTATCGGCAGCCGGTACACATACTGCTGCACCCAATCATCCACAAAATACCAGGCAATGGGCGCGGCAATCACAAAAGCGATCACGATCAGCCATACGAACTCCCTCGAGAATAAGTAGATGATGTTCCCCACCGAAGCCCCTAACACCTTTCGGATACCTACTTCCTTGATCCGCTGCGCCGCCATAAACGACGCCAATCCATACAGCCCCAAACAGCTCAAAAAGATGGCGATCGACGCAAAGACCTTATAGAAAAGCGATAGCCGGGCTTCATCCTTATAAAAATCCGCGATCTTTTCATCCACAAAAGCATATTCAAAAACATAATTGGGATAGACGGCATTCCATAACTTTTCCACTGCCTTCATCGTCCCCACGGGATCACTTCCGCTCAACCGGATGGCAGCCTCATTAAGACGCCGTTTGTTCTTCGCCAGGAAAACCGGCGCTATCGAATCCTTTAAGCCGCTGGAATGAAAGTCCCTGACAACCCCTACGATCGGCCCCACAATCGCCCCACCCCAAAGATCGATTTGTTTGTTCAAAACATCCTCTGGCCGGGAGAAACCCAGCTTCTTAACCATCGTCTCGTTTACCACAAACTCCTGAATACTATCGGTCGACGTGAGATTTCTGCCCGCCACCAGCTTTAATCCATAGGTCGAAACATAGTTCACATCGACCCACCGTTGAATACAGTTGAATCCCGCGCCCTTGGCAGCATGATCGAATTTAAAATCCGTCCACCAGTTGTCAGCACTGGTCGGATCTTCGGCGTTAAAACTCACCTTCTCCACCCCTTTGAGCTGTAAGAGCTGATCACGCACATAATCCATCCTGGTAAGACTCACACTATCTTGCGGAATGGGAACCGTCACCAACGCATGCCTGTCAAAACCCATCGGCGCATTTGTAAAATAATTCATCTGCCGCAGGACCAGCAGGGTGCCGATGATCAATGCCTGAGCGATCACAAATTGCAGCACCACCAACCCCCTCCGCAAATTGACCCCGCTGGCGCTCCGCTCCGCCAATCTTGTCTTCAAGGCACTTATCGGATTGAACCGCGAAAGCACGAGCGCAGGATAAAAACCCGCCAGCAAGGCTACCCCCGCAATAATGGCCAGCAAGAAATAAACCACCGGCCACTGCCGCAACAACATATACGAAACCGGCATGTCCAGCATCCGGCACACCGGCGGCAACAAAAACGACACCAACACCAAAGCCAGCACAACGGACACCACCACCAACAAAAAGGCCTCCAGCATGAACTGCATCCGCAACTGCTGCCGGTTGCCCCCTAACACCTTCCGCACACCCACCTCCTTGGCGCGATTGACCGCCTGCGCCGTCGAGATGTTGATAAAATTCACACAGGCGATCAACAGGATAAATCCGGCAATCAGCCATAAGCTGTTTATCCGGTCCCGCGTGATCGCCCGACCGCTATAATTTCCCGCCTTGGCGTTAAAATGAAAATCGGCCAAGGGGTCCAGCAACAGCTGGTTTTTATCGCCCTCCGGCTGATATTTCTTCGCCAGCTGGGTCAGCTGCCTGCCCGCCGTCGATGCCGACACATTGGCCGGCAACAACACAAAACACTGATGATCGCTATCGAGCGACCACCATTCCTTATGTTGCTCAAAATGCGCGAGCGCATAGGGAATGATCATCTTTACAGATGCAAAATCACTATTGGCCGGCGGATCGGCAATGATACCCGTCACCGTAAAAAGATCGTGATTCTGGAATTTTATCGTCTTCCCCACGGCCTGCTTCCAGTCGCCGAAATAGCGCTCCGCCGTAGATCGGGTCATCACAATATCATGATCGGCTGCCAGCGATTTCGTGGGATCGCCGGCCAGCCACGGAAAATCAAAGATCGAAAAGAAGGAAGGTTGCACCAGCACAACGCCCGTTTTCTCCTTGAATTTCTTTTCCGGTTGCCCCGCCTTATTCAACGCCATGATCTGAGTATTTTCAGCTTCATAAAAGCCGCTCGTCGTCCACTCCGGCAAGTCGTTCTCTATGGCGGTCGGCAGCGGAAAAGGGACCGCGGCCAGCGGGTCCGCAGGCTTATCCGGCGTTCCCTCCCCCAGCGTCAACACCCGGTAGATCCGCGCGGCATTGTGATGAAAGTTGTCAAAACTCTCCTCATACCCGATAAACAAAAAGATGATCAGACAAACGGCTATCCCCACGGCTAACCCGGCCACCATGATCATACTATAGGTCTTATTGGCCCGCAGGCTTCTAAACGCGGTCTTAAAATAGTTTCGGAGCATAGGAATAATTTTTCACCGGCGTCAGCCACCATAAAAATGCCGAACTCTCAACCAGCTAAAAATCAACCGCATAAGCCCCCTTACAAACAATCACTGTCCGCTTTTGATACATCCACTGTCCGAGATCCTGTATCTTGCCCCCACAAAAATCTATTGTGCCGTTCTCACCCGCCTCCATCCAGCTCACGACATTTTCCTACCCACCCACGATCCCGCATCCGGCATCAGATTAATAACACTCGAACCCCTGCCTTCTTCAAAAACCGGCACTCCGCCGCAGTCGCATCCGTGATCACCGTATTGACCAACCCCAATCGCGCAAAATTCAAATACGTCTCCCGCCCGATCTTACTCGCATCACAAAGCAGATAATTCCGCTTCGACTGCGCCGCGAGCGATAGACTCATCGTAGCCTCCTTTTCGCCATTGGCAAACAACCCCTGTGGCGAAATACCATCCACACCCAGAAAAGCCATCGTCGCCCGGTATTTCTGAATATGTTGCTCGGCCATCTTCCCATGCACCGCCTGCCGCTCCATATCGTATTCCCCACCAATGATATTCAACGCCACGCGGCTATTCTGCAACGCATAGACTACCGGCATCGAATTCGTGATCACCTGGATCTGTTTATTCCGGATGAACGCGCAAAGATGGAACACCGTACTACCACAATCCATAAATAAGATATCCCCGTCCTTCACCTCCTCCGCCGCCCGCCGGCAGATCGCCTCCTTCGCAGCCAGCTTCGTCGCTGCTTTGTTAGCAAACGAGACCACCGGCGCGATAGCATCAACCTTCATGGCGCCCCCATGCGTCCGGAACAACAGGCCATCCTCCGCCAGCGTATTCAGATCGCGCCGCACCGTGATCTCGGCCACCTTTAATTCGGCCGCCAAAGCCTTGATCTCCGCCTCTCCATCCGCATTGAGCGCTGAGAGGATCGCCTGTTTTCTCTTTTGAAAGTTCATAAAAGAAACCTACTTTTGATCATTATCGATCAAAAGTAATCAAAAATGATCATTCCGAAAATTTCGATTTTAACCACCAGGACCCTCTCGGACAACTGGTACACCCTTAAGAAAATTACATTCGAGAAGACCCTACACGACGGCATGCCCGTAAAACAGGATCGTGAAGTATACGACCGTGGCAATGGCGCCACCATCCTGCTATACAACAGGGACCGGCAGACCATCGTCCTCACACGCCAATTCCGCCTTCCCACCTATGTGAATGGCAATACCACAGGCCTGCTCATCGAGTCCTGCGCCGGCCTCCTGGACAAGGACAACCCCGAAGAATGTATCAGAAGAGAAACCGAAGAAGAAACAGGCTATAAGCTTTCCGCGGTAAAAAAAATATTCGAAGCCTACATGTCTCCCGGCTCCGTCACCGAGATCCTCTATTTTTTCGTCGCGGAATATACCCCCGAAATGAAGATCGGCGAAGGCGGAGGCCTCGATCATGAGAACGAAGACATCGAAGTGCTGGAAATGCCCTTTACCCGGGCCCTGGAAATGATGCACACCGGCGAGATCAAAGATGGCAAGACCATGCTTTTATTGCAATATGCGCAGATAAGCCAGCTGCTCACCGTCCACCCAAAAGAAACTCCAGAGCACGCCCGTCCGGCATGGGCTCACTCACCTGGCGGTCACCCAGGATCATGATCATCTTCTCCTGCGGATCATAAGCCTCCCATTTCGGTAATCCATCGCCGTTGGGATTCCCCGTCTTGACAAAATTCACCCAATAGTCGGACATCACCTCGGCCAGATGATTATCCACAGGTTCCCAGGGCCGGTTGACGAATCGTAAGTTGTCATAAGCGTAAGGTACCTCTCCGGTATGGAAGGCGCCATATTGGGTATACTCACCCGTCGCCGGCACCTTCCGCGTAAACCGGTAGACATACACCCTTGCCCCACGCGCGCTTTCGATATTGGCCCAGGCAAAATTCTGTACGCCGAACATTGTATCGCGGGCCAACCGCCGCTCCGAAACGGCAGCCTCCGAATCGGTCTCCGCCGGATAGTAGTGGGCGAAGGTCGCCGAATCAAAATTCTTATAGCGGACAGCAATCTCTTTTTGAAAATCGACGGCACTCTTCACCTGCGGAGCTATTTCATCCTTTGTCCAGCCGGTCAGCAATCCCGCGGGATTCTCTTTGTGATTCCGGAAAATGGTAGCGACCGCATCCGGCAGCACATAGCCGTCGATTATCGGCCGCCAAAACCCCTGCCCTTTCAGTAACAACTCCGCCGCCGGCAGCTTCCGGAGAGCAGTAACCGAAGCCAGGTTCAGCTTATTCGTCAAATTCCGGCCTGCATTCTCCGCAGTCAGCAAGGACGCACTCTCGCCCGTAAAAATGGCGCCGCTTTCACCGATCACCTTATTGAAAAGCCCCTTCGCCAGCGGGGATGCCATCAGACAGTTGACGCTCATCGAACCCGCGCTCTGTCCCGCAATGGTGACATTGGCCGGATCACCGCCAAAAGCCGCAATATTTCGCTGTACCCATTTCAGCGCGGCGATCTGGTCCATTAACCCATAATTCCCCGAAGCATGATGCCCCGATTCCAAGCTCAGATCGGGATGTGCAAAAAATCCAAAAATGCCTACCCGGTAGTTGATACTCACAAAGATCACCCCCTTCTCTGCCGTCGCTGCCCCATCATAGATCGGCACACCGGACCCTCCGCTCCCAAAACCACCGCCATAGATCCAAACGATCACCGGCCTATGTTCACCTGGTGTCCTGGCAGCCGTCCAGACATTCAGATACAGGCAGTCCTCGCTTATCGGCGACGCCGGGATCAGGAACTCCTGCGACCACATCGAAAAAGGCACCGGTTTCTCCTGCATTGGGCTCGGACCAAAACTAGCACACGCCCTTACCCCTTGCCAGGGTAACACCGGCTGTGGCGCCTTCCATCGCAGGTCGCCCACGGGCGGCGCCGCAAAAGGAATACCCTTAAAAATATGGAGATCACCCGCGGTTTCCGTCGTTCCGGAAATAACGCCTCCGTCCACTCGTACCCTATCCCATTGTGCCATGCCCCGTAAACCGAAGACCAGCAGAAAGACGACAGTAAGTTTTGTTTCAGACAGCATACGCCTAAGATAGGCATTTATTTACACCTAAACTGCCCCCTGATCTGCCTGAGCTGATACCAGATATCGTCCCCATAAGGCTTTGGTGAAAACTGCAGGAGAATGGGAATATGCGTCGGATTATCACAACTGATGACATGGACCATAAGATTCAGCCGCATAGGTTTCATGGCCATATAGTCCAGCATGTCGATCGTGCCCGCATAGGTAGTCACATCGCCTGCCTCCGTTTTGACGGCCTTTAGCTCGACCTTCGCGGGGACCAGCTTATCCGCGGGGATATGATGTTTTACCGGTCCCGCGCCTGTCACTACCAGCCCTTCGTAATAAGCCTGGATATTCTGTTGCAACGCGGTCTGGTCGATGTTCTGTCCTGCCTTCAGCCAGTACAAAGCGGCAGCCGTCCAATAGTCCGGCGCGCCAGCTGTCCCCCACCCCGGCGGCAACCGAAGATCCTCCAGGCCTTCCAAAGCCACGCGAGGCGCAAAATCCGGGGGCAGCGGATACTGTTCACCCCTCCACCCATCCAACACGGGGAGGTCATAGGGCCGCAGCTCGTTCACGATCCAACGGATACATTCACCCTCGTCGATCATCGAAAAGGCAAAGGAGCTCCGATTGCCATTGCTGCGTATGGCTGGCCGGTTCCCCGCTACAAATTCCGCCCTGTTATTTCCGGCCAACAGCAACCGGTCGATCAGCTCCGAGCCATTGGGCACATCCGTATCATAATAGCTGTCCCGCCGTGCATTCAGCCGCCATCCGATGTCGGTATCATAATAAAGCCGCACCGCCGTATGGTCTAAGAACTTTTCGTTGCCCGCACCGTCCAGCGTGTGATCAAAAGGGGTCCATCGGGCATAGTCCTCCGCATGCTCCTCTATCGTCCCCATCTCCTTCTTCAGCATGGGCAAAAGGACCTGTGCATCCGCAAGCGATGGTGACGGATAGTTTTTGCGTATCTCCCTTTCCAAGATGCGATAATCTCCACCGAGATCAACGGCAGCAGAAATCCCAAAAACAGCCTTCGGCCGGATCACGTACTGCTCCGGATGCTCCTGCGCTAATTCGGCATACCGCAGCACACTTAGCCCCGCCATATCCCCGCCACCAATGGCAAACGTTAGGCTATCGACTTTATAGCGGTTCATGACATCGGTAAAAAGCCGGTTCATGCGCTCCATCACTTCAGCACTCGGTGCAATATGCCGTCCGGTGGAGGCATAGATGGTGAGCAGACCATTCACCGAGGCCATATTGTGCAGCTTGGTTTCGGGTGGAATGCTCTCCGGCGCCGTATACCACGTAAAGAATACGACGACGCCCTTCACGACTCCGTACAGCGGCCTCACCGCTAGATAGTAACCGTTAGTGCTATCCGCCTGGTCAAAAACGACCTTTTCATAATTTTGCGCCCACAGCAGCAGCGGCAGGAAACCCAAAACGAGCAGCAATCCTCTCTTCATAAGGATGTTATTTTTTTGGAGTGATATGAAGATGTTGGAAATCCCCGGCAGAGCCATTACCCACCCAATACCCGATCTTCTGCCCGGACCGGTGCACCAGCGGCGTAACCTCCAGCGACGCGACAGCCGACCCATTGACAAAGACCTCCACCCTGTCGGCGTCCACCACGATCCTGACATGAAACCAGTCGTTGGCATTCGGCGCCGGGCTCACCGCCTTCTCATAAACCCCGGGATGCTCCTGACGCAGCTTCGACCAATCATACGCGGGAAGAGCAACATATTGCACGGCATGCGGCACCCGCGCGGGATCGGTACTGTGAAAATTGAAAGGCCGGAAATAGACTACCTCAAAGGTCGAGTCATCGACCCCGTGATACGCGATACCCACAAAACTTTGCTGAAAGGCATCCTTGCCGCGGATGTCCAGCTCGATCGTCCCCTCGCTAAAGGTTTGCCCTTTGATCCAGGCGATGCCGTCGCCCGGTGCCTCATTCATATGCGCGACACCTTCCGCGTCGATCGTAAAATTCCGGTTGGAGATTTCATACCCCGTGGGCTGCGCCAATCCCCGCAGGCCGCACAGCAAGGCCGCGAAAAACAAAAAGGTTTTCATTGGTCAAATGAAAGAATTACCCCAGTAAACCCCTAAATTTTTCGACGAAACCTGCCCGGTCTTCGATGAATTGCGCCTTAGTATTTTGTACATTTAGGCACATATGAGAGTCTTAGCCTTATTTGTCCTGCTTTTCCTGGTGTTCTTCGGCCAAACCACCTACGCACAGGTCCACTACGGCAACAATCCCGACGCCGGCCATTATCTTTCTACCCGCGGCTTCAAACTCTATTACGAGACCTATGGGGAAGGAGAACCCCTCCTGCTGCTGCACGGCAACGGCGGCTCCATCGAGAACATGGCTAACCAGATCCCTTTCTTCTCACAATATTACAAGGTGATCGCTATCGATACCCGCGCACACGGCAAGTCCAACGACCCGGCGGATTCGTTGAGCTTCGAACAGATCGTCGACGACTTCAATGCCTTGCTCGACACCCTCCACCTCGATAGCTGCTATGTCATCGGCTGGAGCGACGGCGGCATCGACGCGCTGTTACTCGCGATCCGCCATCCGGACAAAGTGAAGAAAATGGCCTTCACCGGCGCCAACCTGACGCCCGATACGCTCGGTCTCACGCCCTATGTATATCACCTGATCGAAAAAGAGCACGAACGGCTGCTCGAACAACCCCGTACCCCGGAAACAAAGGCCCGGCAAAAGATCGTCGATCTGGACTATTATCAGCCACATATCACCCTCGACCAGCTCCATCGGATCAGTTGCCCTACACTCGTGATCGGCGGCGACCACGACGTGATTCCCGTACTGCACACCGTCCAAATCGCTCAAAACATCCCCCGGTCCTATCTATGGATTGTCCCCAACTCAGGCCACTCTGTCCCCGTCTTTAAAAAGGAGCAGTTCAATCAGCAGATCTACGACTTCTTCACGCATCCCTATCGCAAGATCGAAGGCGGCGCTACTTTCCAATAACCCCCGCGTCCAAGCACGGCCATCTGCCGCAGCGAAACGATATGCAGACTAAACGCCAGTGGGACCAGCATGCCCGGCAAATAGATAAATGGGAATTGTGTGATCAGCGTATTCGCCGGCTCATTAAAAAACACCCGCATCGGCGTCGGCATGCTCAGAAACGAAAGGGCCAGCACATTCACCAGGAGACCCATACCCATCAAATGATAGACTACGGCCACCCATCTCGGCCAGCGGCGGGCGACAAACACGTAATAGCCCACGGGTACCGCGAGCAGACCGGTAACGATATCGAAATTGCGCCCCTCTATGCTCAGCTGGATGGGCATCAACCGGTTAAGGACTGCCACTAAGATCACCAGTTCCACGCCGATTCGGATAGTTTGCGCGTATAGCGGCCAGTGCGGCGGCATCACTTGCAGCAAGGTCGTGCCACCCCGGGAAAAAACAAGTACAGCCATCACCACGAGAGGGACTACCATCGATAACGGTATCCGCGGTGGCAGCGCGGCAAAATTGGCGAAGAAACCCGCCAGGGCCAATCCCGCCAAAATCATGGCCCAGGCCGCTAACGCCGCGAGGGCCCGGAAAAAGACGGCCTGCTGTCTCTCCGGCTTCCAGCCCGTCCTGACGAGCACGCGGCGCAATCCTATGAGCATCCAGGTGAAGATCCCCGCCACCAATAGCAAAAACAATAAGGTAACCATAGATGAGGTGTTAAAGTGTGAAAGCACAAAATTGCGCCCTCCGCCCGATCCACCCATAACCAAAATTGCTATTTTCCTCCCGCAGCGCGGAAAGGCGCAGGATACATTCCCATCCGTTGAAAAAAAAGCCGGCTAAACGATTGCGGATTGTCAAACCCCAGGAAGGTCGCGATCTCCGCCACCGCCATGGTCGTCCCGCTCAGCAGCTGACGGGCTTTCGTCAACCGCAGATCCTGGATATACGCGTAGGGAGAAATCCCATACGCCTGCTTGAACAAACGAAGAAAATGGAATTTAGAAAGACAAGCCGCACCGGCGACGTCATCCAGATGGATGGGTTCCGGAAAGACCGAATGAATTAGATCAAGCGACCGGCTCAATCGCTTATAAACCTCGACCCGCGTACTTCGCTTGACGGTCGGCAATGCGTCGATCGCCGCCCGAACGGCCCGATCTTCCTTTACCAGCAGCCGCAAAAAGCAAAACAGCTGTTCGTCAAAAAGCAATTTATTAAACCCATTCTGTTGGTAAGACTGCACCATCCACTGGATCACCCGATCAAATTCTGCGTCACGCCGATAGAGACGGTTAAAAAAGTGGAGCTCGCTGAATTCCTGCCGGTCCCCGCGATCCAGCGTCAGCTCGGCCGATGTCAGCAAAGCATTAAGCGCCGACTCTACAAAGTGCTCCCCAAAATGAATGTTGAAAGTTTCGGCCGACTCGCCCTTCTCAATGGCAAAGGTGTAGGACTGGCTTCGGTTACTGATAAAATAGGTATCCTCGTGGATCGTCCGCGTCTCTCCGTCTACCGTACACTGGCTCGATCCCCTGAGATTCACGAAAAGCGAGACCGGCCCTCTGACATCCGGCCGGTAGCATTCCTTCGCCGGCGTATTGATCACGACACTGGGAAATCCCTCCCTTTCCAAACGCAGGTCTCCCCAGCCTTTCTTATCCCGAAAGCCCTGATCGATCTGTCGCTTTAGCCAACCCAAATCCGGAAATTCCCGCAAGATCATACCTTAAATTTACGCGTTTCGGCCGCCAATCGCGTTACCGCTCAAATATTCAGTCGTCCCCGCCGCATCGTTTTTTTCGTTAACTTCCATACCAAAGCTTGCTCTCATGACCCAGTACGACGCCATCGTCATCGGCTCCGGTATCAGCGGCGGTTGGGCCGCCAAAGAACTCTGCGAACACGGCCTCAAAACACTCTTACTCGAACGCGGCCGCTCCGTCGTCCATCTTAAAGACTATCCCACCGCCACCAAGGCGCCCTGGGAATTCCCACATCGCGGCCGCCTCCCCAAAGCCGTCCTCGACGACAACCCCGTACTCAGCCGCTGCTACGCCTATGGCGAAGCCACCAAACATTTCTTCGTGCCCGATAAGGCACATCCCTATATCCAGGAGAAACCCTTCGACTGGATCAGAGGCTATCAGGTTGGGGGAAAGAGTTTACTCTGGGCCCGGCAGACGCAGCGCTGGAGCCAATTCGAATTCGAAGGACCGGCACGCGACGGCATCGCCCCCGCCTGGCCCATCGGTTACAATGACCTGGCCCCCTGGTACAGCCATGTCGAGAAATTCGCCGGCATCAGCGGCAATAAGGATGGGCTCATCCAACTTCCCGACGGCGAATTCCTTCCACCCTGGGAAATGAACTGCACCGAACGACACATCGCGGATAAGATCATGGAACACTATCCGGACCGGCCGGTTATAATCGGCCGCTGCGCCCATCTCACCAAACCCCAACCCATCCACATCCAGCAGGGCCGCGGACAATGCCAGGCCCGCGATATGTGCGAAAGAGGCTGCCCCTTCGGCGGCTACTTCAACTCGAATTCGACCACCATCCCCTGGGCCGAGCGCACCGGCAACCTGACCCTGCAGCCCTATAGCGTCGTCGCCGAGATTCTCTACGATGAAAAGACCAATAAAGCCAAAGGGGTACGAGTCATAGACGCCCAAACAAAAAAGACTACAGAATACCACGCCCGCATCATCTTCGTCAATGCCGCCTGTCTCAATACCAATCTGCTCTTGCTGAATAGCAAATCGTCGCGTTTCCCCAATGGCCTCGGCAACGACAATGGTCTCCTCGGCCACTATATCGTCTTTCACAATTACCGCGGAAATGTAAACGGCCTCTTCGAAGGCTACCCGGATAAATATTACTATGGTCGCCGGCCTACCGAAGTCTTCCTCCCCAATTTCCGAAATCTGAAGAAGCACGAGAACCTCGGCTTCCAAAGAGGCTATATGAGCTATTTCAGCGCCTCAAGAGGCCAAAACTTGGCGCAAGAAGGCATCGGCTCCGCCTACAAAGACTCACTATCCGAACCCGGTCCCTGGTGGGTCTCCATGGGCATGCAAGGCGAGACCATCCCCAAATTCGAGAACCACGTCCGCCTCAGTCCCGACCAAAAAGATCCATGGGGTATCCCGCAGCTCATCACCTCCGTGAGCTACGACGACAACGACGATAAGATGGCCGCCGATTTCATCACCCAGGGCTCCGAAATGCTCGAAGCCGCAGGCTGCAAAAATGTCTCAGGCTTCAACAACCACCAAAACCCCGGCCTCGATATCCATGAGATGGGCGGTGTCAGGATGGGCCACGATCCAAAGACCTCGCTGCTCAACGAATGGAACCAGCTCCATACCTGTAAGAATGTCTTTGTGACGGATGGCGCATGCATGGCCTCCACCGGCAACCAAAATCCATCCCTGACCTTCATGGCCCTCACAGCCCGCGCCGCAAACCATGCGATAGAAGAAATGAAAAAACAAAATCTATGACATCCCGAAGGCACTTCATAAAAACCACGGGCAGCCTCACCATCGGTTTCTGTCTCACCGGCTTCGCAACCGCCAAAATGCGCGCACCCGGCGAAGACCACCTCCCCGGCGATCTCGCCGACAATCCCCGCATCAACGCCTGGCTCCAAGTCCTCGAAGACAACCGCATCCGCGTCCTCACGGGAAAACTCGAACTCGGCCAGGGCATCCGCACCGCCGTCGCCCAGGTAGCCGCCGAAGAACTCAACATGGACATGAACCAGGTCGAAGTCCTGGTCGCCGAGACAGACGAAACACCCGACGAAGGTTACACCGCCGGCAGCAACTCCATCGAGGCCAGCGCCATCGCCATCCGCTATGCCGCCGCGGCAGCCCGCAAGATCCTCCTCGGTGAAGCCGGAAAAAAACTCGCCATCCCCCCTACCCAGCTGACACTCGAAAAAGGTATCATCACCGGCCCCCAAAAACAAACGATCACCATCGCCGCCCTCCTTGCAGGCCGCCAGCTTACCGATGAGGTCCACCTGCCCGTCGAGCTAAAACCAAATAACCAGCACCGCCTCATCGGCAAACCGATCCCGCGCCCCGACAACGAACTCATCTGCTACGGCCACCCCTATCATCTGCAGGACCTCCATTTCCCCGGCATGGTATATGGCGCCGTGATCCGCCCGCCATCCTACGGCGCAAAGCTCCGGGACATCGACGAAGAGGCTGTCAAAGCCGCGAACAAAGACATCCAAACGATCATCCGCAACGGCAGTTTCCTCGCCGTGATCGCGACAAACCAGCACCAGGCCTTCAAAGCCCAAAAACTCGTCCGCGATAACGCTCAATGGGAAGACGCGAAGCCACTGCCAAATATTACTCCGGCCGAACTCCCCGCATACCTCCGCACTTTACAGACAAGAACCGAGAACGTCGCCCAAAAAGGCAACCCCACAGGCCCGCAAGCCACAAGCAAAACAATAAAAGCCAGCTATTTCAAGCCCTACATCATGCACGGCGCCATCGGCCCCTCCTGCGCCATCGCGAAATATGAGAACGGTAAGCTCGACGTCTGGTCGCATAGCCAGGGCGTATACCCCTTACGTGAATCACTAGCCGCCATGCTAGGCATACCCGCCGCCAGCATCCACGTCAAAGGGGTCGCCGGCTCCGGCTGCTATGGCCACAATGGCGCCGACGACGTCGCGGCAGACGCAGCCCTCATGGCAGTCGCCTACCCGGGAAAACACATCTATGTACAATGGAGCCGCGACGACGAACACGCCTGGGAGCCCTATGGCAGCGCCATGCTCATGGATCTGGAAGCCACCCTCGATGCGAATGGAATGATTGACTCCTGGAAATACGCCCTGTACTCCGATACGCACGGCACTCGCCCTTCGGGTCATGCGGAAAACCTCCTTCCGGCGCGCTATCTGGAAAAACCTTTCACGGCAAAACCCTCGGGTTTCAGCGGCGGCGCCTATCGCAACGCCCAACCCTATTACAATATTCCCAACCAAAATATCCAGGCCAATTTCTTCGATGGCCCGCTTCGAGCCTCGTCGCTCCGCAGCCTCGGCGCCTTCGCCAATATCTTCGCCATTGAATCGTTTATGGAAGAGCTCGCGACCAAAGCCGGCAAAGACCCATTTGAATTCCGCCTCCAACACCTGCCCGATGACCGCGCCCGCGACGTCCTCAACAAGCTCAAAGAAGTTACCAAAAACGAAAAAGTAGGCATCGCCTTCTCCCGCTACAAAAACGGCGGTACTTACTGCGCCGTAGCCGCGAAGATCAAGGCAAACCCCGACCAAATAGTGGTCACCCACCTCTGGGCCGTCGTCGACGCCGGCGAAGTCATCAACCTCGACGGCATCAAAAACCAAGTCGAAGGCGGCATGATCCAGGCCACCAGCTGGACACTCCTCGAACAGGTCCGCTTCGACGAACACCACATCACCAGCCGCGACTGGGCCACCTACCCCATCCTCCACATGAACCAGGCGCCCCACGTCGAAGTCTTCATCATCGACCGCCCCGACCAACCCTCCCTGGGCGCCGGCGAGGCCTCCCAGGGCCCCACCGCCGCCGCCATCACCAACGCCATATACCATGCCACAGGCAAACGTATCCGCCATCTCCCCGTCACCGCCGCATCGCTACCGCGATCTTAGCATCCGCCGTCCCATAATAAAGAAAATAATGCCCCTGAAAATTCGCCAACGCCTCTAAAAAACACACCTGCCCCACCTGTCCCGTGATCTCATACGGCTTTTCCGGCCGGATAAAATAATGCTCCAGCCTGTGGATAACCCGCGTGGGATCATTCCGGTCGATCAACACCTGCCCCCCGGCATAAGTACCTTCCGGCAAACTGGTATCACCTATCGCCGGGAGATTCCTGCCATTATAGATCAGCAGGATGCCCTTGTCCGTTAGCATCGCCGGCGGACCCGACTCCACCAGATCACTGTCGAAATGCCCACTACGCGTAGCCACCACGATCTTCAACCGGGGCATATTCACCGCCTGCCCCCGTAAAGGGATCGGCGGCGTCTCACCCGGCGGCATCTCCACCGGCGTCCAGTTGATCAGGTCATCGCTCGTAGCCGCCCAGATATTCTGATCGCCCCAATACATCCAGTATTTCCCGGCCACCCGGGTGGCAATGATCCGTCCATTTTCATACCGGCTGACGATCGACCCGCTCTTCGACCACAGATCGCGGTATTTGCCGCCATACGCACTCGCAAACACCGGCCCATGCTTCGTCCAATGGACAAGATCAGTAGACACGGCGATCAACAACCGCGCCTGCTTTCCATCGTAAGCGGTATAGGTCATATAATACGTACCCTTTTCATCCTCTACTACTCTTGGGTCCTCACACCCACCTTCCCATTCATACAGGCGCTGCGCATCGCTGTCCGGATACAACACCGGCGCCGGCCGCCGCGAAAAATGCAACCCGTCGGCACTCGACGCCAACCCTATTCGCGACGTACCCGCCGGAAGCCCGATCTTGTCCTGCGCCCGGTAGAGCAAATACAACGAGTCGCCTCGCACCGCCACCGCCGGATTGAAGACATCCTTCTCCTCCCACGCCACTTCCGTCCGGCGGATCGGATCAAGAAACCTGCCAGGCCCCGGGGAAAGTATAGGATTCACACTGTCCACCTTCACAAAAGGCAGCAAAGCCCAATCGGCCGGCGCCCCCGTCTCATCGACGATCCCGCCACCGGGACCGCACCCCGCCAAAGCCGCCATAAAAACAAAAAGCCAAACACGCTTATCCATAATATCATAAACTGTTTTCATCTGTAAATATAGACAACACCTCCGCATCCGTCAGTGCGGTATTATAGAACCGGATATCATCCAACGCCCCCATGAAAAAGTCCGCGCCCCAGAAATAGTTCGGGTTCGTGTTGTCCGTCAGATTATAAGCCGCCTTGGGCAGCTCGTTGCCGATCGTCAGATCGATCGTCGAGGGAACGGGCACCGGCGTTCCCGTCACATCGGCCGTCCGGATCAGCTTCCCGTTGATATAGAATTTCTCCGTCCCCGGCGTAAATGTAACCGCCACATGCACCCACACATTGGGCCCGTCCACCGCCACGCCGCCATCGTCCACGTCATGATAACCCGTACTGGTCTGTACCGTCAAAAAGGGCAGGTTACCACTCTGCAGCTGGAACTTGTACCCATTCCACCGGTCGAAGGAGAACATATAGTTGTTGGCGTTCGTCCCGTCACGCTTCACCCAGAGCAGGATAGTAAAGTTTTGTGGATTGAAGTCCGCACTATAAGGCACATCCACCGTCGCCCCGTTGTTGAAATAATACGCCTTGTTCGCCCGGCCAAACCTGTCGGCCACGAGCACGGGTAGCGTTCCCCCATCCACCGCCGTCGTCGCGCTGGTGCCTACCCAACCCGTCTGCAAGGTGCCGTCGTGCCCATTCCCCGAGGAATCTTTGGCATTACCGCTAAAGGTCCAGTAACCCACCAGGTTGGCGGCCGACACCTGTTGCAACAGCTGGTTACCAAACTGCTGCCCCGCATGCAAGAGGCTATTCAAGGCATTGTTTACCTCCTGCTGCGTGAACTGATCGCTCGCACTCACCTGCTGCGCCAGCTTGATCACGGAGTCCAGCATCTCCCGCGCCCCCACGGCGTAGGTCCCCGGCTTGGTACCCTCCACGGAATTATTGTAGACATTGGTCAACGAATCGATCGCCGCATTCAGCGCCGCCTTGTTCGTATTATAGGTAGCGGGGCCGCTGCTCTTCTTACACGAGGCCGTCGCCAGCAAGACACCTATAATGATCAAAGAAAGAATTCGCATAAAATTATTTTTTGTCGATTATTGGAATAGGTTCGGATTGGCGTCCCGCTCGCTCTGCGGGATCGGGAACCACTTGTTCGTATCATAATTGAAATTCGGTGCGATGGGCTGCAACACCGCGTTGGCATATGCCTTCCCATACCGGATGATGTCAAAGAACCGATGAAATTCCAGCGCCAGTTCGCTCCGCCGCTCCCGCCTGATGATATCCCGCAGTTGGGTCTGGTCTGTCGTCGTTATATCCGGCAGCAACCCCGCCGGCACCGTTGGATACCCCGGAAGGCTATTGTCGTACTGGTAGCTATTCCGGGCCCTCGCCCGAACCTTGTTCAACGGCACCAGCGCCGCGGCAGATTGCCCGCTCTCATTCAAGGCCTCCGCATCGATCAGCAGGATCTCGCCCAGCCGCAACGCCTCATAATTCACCGTTCCCACATTCTTCGTCGCCGCGGGCACCTCCGACAACGGCTGCGTCATCTTCTTACAGTTATAGCCGGTACTGCTCCACGAAGGATCATAAGCGAGGTCAAAATAAGAATGCCCCGCCCGGGCGATCGAATAGTCCAGCCGCGGATCTGCCTCACCGGTAGGCGCGCTCTCATAATTGTCCACCAGGTTCTGTGTCGGCAAAAAGAACCCATAGCCATTGGTCGGCGCCGGTGGCCGTGGTGCAAACCAAACATTCAGCTCATTACCGATGCCCAGCGTTCCCGCCAGGTGATTCACCGTAAAGATCTCCTCCGTATTATCTTTAGTCGCCGCGCTGAAGTTGTCGGAATACAAATTGGTCAGCTTGTAACCCATCGCTTCTACCTGCTCCGCCGTCTGGGCCGCCAGCGTATAGTGATTCGCCAGATCGCTGTGAAATAAATAGGTCTTGGCCAGCAGCGCCAGCGCCGCGCCCTTGGTTGCCATGCCAAGCTGGGAAGCCGTTGCGGGCAAAACAGCCGCCGCCGCGATACAGTCCTGCTCGATTTGCGCAAAGATGCTATCCTGCGGCAGGGCCCGTGTCTGGGCTTCCTTCGCCGTCTCCACCTTAAGATGCAGCGGGATATTGCCGTAAGAGGTCGCCAGGATAAAATAATAATAGGCCCGCAGGAATTTCGCCTGCGCGATACCCGAGGCCTGCAAGGCCGATGAAACGGCATTGTTCCCCGTTAGCCCATCCAGCACCACATTACAGGCAAAGACCCCATTGTAATAGTTCTTCCACACCGCCTCCACCGCCGCGTTGGTGGGGAGGATATTGAACTGGCTCACCGCCTCGAAATCCGGCTGGTCGCCGATGCTGCTCCCACCCTTGATCGCATCATCCGAGGCCAGGTCGCCCAACACCCAGATGGCGTTGTTCGCGCCGGAAGTGAAAGAAAGATATTTATAGGCATCATTCACCGCCTGTTGCGCATTGGCGTCCGAGGTGAAGAAATCCCCGGGCGTGTAGCTGCCCTGCACGGGTTGATTGAGGATCTTTTTGCAACCGGGCCCCGCAACCAGCGTGACGGCGAGCAAAAAGGTTTGAAAACGCGATATCCGCATGACAATAACTTTAATAAATTAGAAATTGATATTGGCTCCCACCGTGATCGTCCGCGCAGCAGGATAAGTGCCCCAGTCGATGTTCAAGGCCTTTGGTCCGTCGTTAGCCGACGTCGCATTGGCGCTCGTCGTCATCTCGGGGTCCAAACCGGTGTATTTGGTGATGCTGAACACATTCTGCACACTCGCATAGATGCGCATCGACTTTATCATCATCCTGCCGAGCCCCTTCGATCCCAGGTTATATCCTAGTTGAACATTCTTCAGTTTGAGATAATCACCGTTCTCGAGGAATCGGGTCGACATCTGCTTATTATTCGTCGCGTCCGTCCAGGACAGCAACGGGATAGCATTGCTCGTGCCGGGCCCATGCCAGCTGTCCGTCGCCACCTTCTCGGTCATATTGAAAGGCCGGTAGAAGCCCTCGATATCCATGCCGACCTGGTTGTAGATCTTGTCCCCGCGGACCCCCTGGAAGAAAAGGCTCAGATCGAAATTCCGGTAGGCCACATGCCCCGTTAACGCATAGGTCAGGTTGGGAATGGGACTTCCCGCATAGACCCGATCACCCTGGTCGATCACCCCGTCGCCATTGGCGTCGCGGAACTTCACATCGCCGGGCCGGATGCCGGGACCCTGATAAGCATGGGTGAACACTTCCAGCGGGCTCTGAAAGATCCCGTCCGCCTGGAGCATATAGAAGGCGCCCACGGGGTGGCCCACGGCCGTGCTGGTGGCAAACGTATTGTTGTCCACGCGGCCCGCGGGAATGGGCTGGTTGTTCAGCAGCGCGAGCACTTCGTTGTGGATGGTCGTAACATTCGCATTGACATCCCAGGACCAATCCTTATTCACCGTTTGGCGGTAAGCGGCCTCGAATTCGAAACCACGGTTGACGATCTTCCCATTGTTCTCGAAGGCCGGGCTCGCCACCGAGCCTGCACTGCTCGGATTCTGTGGCGCCTGAAGCAGATTGGTCGTGGTCTTATTATAATAGTCCACGGAAAGATTGAAGGCCCCGTTGAACAGTCCCAGGTCCACGCCGGCATCAGCCATCGTCGAAGTCTGCCATTTCAGATTCGGGTTACCCTTGGCCTTGATCGTCGAAGCGATCACCGGCGTATTGCCAAACGCATAATAGCCGTCGGTTCCTACCAGCGAAGCATAACCGTAATCGCTCAGGGCGTTCTGATCGCCCAGCTGTCCCAGGCTACCCCTGAGCTTCAGCAGCGAGATCGGCTTGATGTTTTGCATAAAAGCCTCCCGGTCGATCCGCCAGCCCACCGAACCGGAGTAGAAATTCCCCCATTGGTCGGTGGGGTCCAGCCGCGAAGAACCATCCCGCCGGAAATTGAACGAAGCAAGATAGCGGCCGTCGTATTGATAGGATACACGCGAGAACACCGAGGACAGCGCCCAGTTAGCCTCATTACCGCCGATGCCGGGGGTGAGGCTGGTGCCGTTGCTCAGGTATTGAAAAGTGGAGCTCTGATCGGGATAGCCGGAATTGGACGCCGACAGCACCTTGACGTCGTTGTAAACGATCTCCGTGCCCGCCAGCAAGGTCAGATCATGCTTGCCCGCGAGCAAATGGTAGTTCCCCGTGTTAGTCCAATTATAAGTGAAGTCCGTCGTATTCGATTGCGACAGCGCATTGGGCGAGTTCTGGATACGTTGGATGCCCCAGGTAGGATAGAACTGTTTGTAGTCGGTGATGATAAAGTTGGTTCCGAGATCGCTTTTGAGCGTGAGGTTCTTTATCGGGGTCACCTCCAGGAACACATCCCCCAGCAATGTATAGTTATAGAAATTGCGATCGGTGTTGGCAGCTAACGCAACGGGATTGAGGCCGTCGCCAAACACGTTCGCACCGCCCACCGTTTCCGGCAGATCGACATACTGACCGGCATAGGGCCCGTTAGGATATTTCACCGGGGTGACCGGCGTGCGGAACAAGGCATAGCGGACGATGCTCGCCCCGGGATTCGATCCTCCCGGCGCCGAATAGCCGTCGCCCGAGCTTCCTACCTGCCGCGTCTTGCTATAGGCCAGGTTCATATTAGTCCCGACCCTGAAGATCTTGTTCAGCGTGCTGGTGATCGCCGTGTGCAGGTTGAACCGGTCATAGGCAGAGTTCAGGATCATCCCTTTTTGATTGAAATAGTCGGCCGACACGATGTAACGCGTGTTTTCGCTGCCCCCGCCGATAGAAAGTTGAGCGTTGCCGATGAAGGCATCCTTTAACACTTGCTTTTGCCAATTGACATTCGGCAGCGTGTCCAGCATCCCCGTCGGCAGCGCTGCGCGATTGCCCGACCCACCCGCGACAAAGTCATTGGCGGCAGCCGCATTATAGGCGTTGAAATATTGCGTCGCATCGGCCATCGGGATCAGATGGGCAGGCGTCTGGACACCCGAGTAGCCGTTGAAGCTCAGCCTCGGCCTGCCCGCACTCCCTTTTTTGGTAGTGATCAGCACCACCCCATTCGCCGCCCTCGCCCCATAGATCGAGGCCGAGGCCGCATCCTTCAGCACGCTGATGCTCTCCACATCGTCGGGCGCGATCTCATTGATGCCGTCCGAGGTCGGGATGCCGTCGATGACATAGAGTGGAGCGCTACTGCCAAAGCTCGACTGCCCGCGAATGATCACCGACACACCATCCCCCGGCGCACCCGTCACCTGCGTGATCGCGACGCCCGCCGCCTTACCCTGCATGATCTGAGCGGTGCCGCCAACCGGCAATCCGTTGACGTCCTTTGCACCGATCGTCGACACGGCGCCCGTCAGGTCCTTCTTCTTCGCTGTGCCATAACCGATCACCACCACCTCGTTGATATTACCCGGCAAAGCCGTCAGCGTAACATCCATTCGGACCCGGCCCCCAACGGCAACCTCTAACTGCTGATAACCCACATAGGAGATCACCAGTGTCCCATCCTCCGGCGCCATCAGCGAGAACCCACCCGTACTATCCGTCGCCGTCACCGCCGTGCCACCCTTGACACGCACCGTCGCCCCGGCCAGCGGATCGCCCGTGAAAGAGACCACCCGGCCACTCACCCGGATATCATTCAACCGGGTATCAACGGCCGCATCCACCTGGACGCCAACAGCCACCCTGGGCGTGATCACCACCAGCCGGTTCGACAAAACCTGGTAGGTCAGCGGACTATGTTTTAACACGTTGTCCAGGATCTCCGGCACCGTCAATGCCTTGGCTTCCACATCGATCTTTTCATTCCGCGGCAATATATTGTCCTTGTACAAAAAGGTGTAATTGCTACGTTTTTCCAGCAGATCGAAAAAATTCTGCCAGCCAATATTTTTAACGGTCATCGTGAGTCTTTCCTGCGATCGAACATGAGCGGAAACCTGGAGAAAGGCCAATAGCAGCAGGCATGAGGACATTTTCATACGCAGTACAATTTTTTTCCATTCCCCGTAATCGTCAAACCAGGGAATACGCAGTTTTTTCATACATTTGAAATGTTGAGGTTAAGAATTCGGCTACCAAATCGAATACTACCCAACTCGGGAAGTGTGCCAGCACTTCCCCCTTTTTTATCGGAATTGGGCAAGCTCGTCGTTATATCGTATTATTCTTTTTATTTTACCATATGTGTACGGTGTCTTTTTCGATTTTATATTGAAAACCGCTCGTGATGCGCAAAGCATGCATCACGTCTTCGATCGGCATATCCGGGAAAGTCCCGCTGATCGTATCCTGCAGATACCGGGCGTCGTCAAATACGATCGTCACGTCGTACCAACGCTCCAGCCGCTTGCTCAGACTGCTGAGCGTCTCATTGCGAAAGACTAATTTATTCTTGGTCCACGACGTCTCCACGATCGTGCCATCGGTACGGTCGGGAACTATCGGCTTCCGGATATAATTCAGGGGATTACCGCTATCCTCATTATGAAAAACCACCTTTTCATTGGGCCGGAGTGGGATCGCGCTCTGTGGATTGCCGGCCAGGCCGATCTCCGCCTTGCCCTCGATCAACGTCGCCTCCATGGAAGACTCGCCGGGATACGCCCGCACATTCAACGATGTGCCCAATACCCGCACCTCAAATGCCCCCGTATGAATAATAAAAGGATGATCCTCGTCGTGCTGAACGTCAAAAAAAGCCTCTCCCTCCAGCGTCAATTCCCGCCGGTCATGCGAAAACCCCTGCGCCAGAACGATCCTGGTACCGGCATTTAGCCAAAGCTGCGTCCCATCAGGCAGCCGCGCCATCTTACGCGCCCCTCTACCCGCTGTGAGGATGGCCACCGGAGCCGCTTTCCCGGCAACAGCAACCTGCCGACTACGCCACCATACGACGCCACCGGCGATCAGCACCAACATCGATGCCGCCGCCAGCCACCGCAACATGCGCCGCCCCCTAATTTCATAAGGGGGCTTATCCACTTCAATCTCACTCAATCGCCGCACCACCGGTATCGACCGCACCGGTAAGATCCGATCCAACCCACGCTGTAACATAGCCAGCTCTTCCTCCGGCGTGACCCCTTTCGGCGGCGCCTGCCGTAGTGCGGACAAATGCTCCTCCATCCGGCGAAGATCCGGATCGGCGTGCAAGGCCCACTCCAGTTCCTCCCGCTCTTCCGCTGTTGCTTCGCCCGCAAGATATTTCGCTAATAATAGGTAGGCTCTTTCCTGATCCATAAAAGGAAAGACACGTGATTAATAAAAAACCCTTAAAGCCGCGGAAAAAAATTTTATCTTTACTATGGCATATGGCTCATCCAAACCAGGTAAGTTATCCCGAAGAGCACACCAGACGAACTGCATTTGAAGCGCTCTACAAGACGTATTTTATACGCCTGTTCCGCTTTTCTTATTCCATCACCCATCAAAAAGAAGCAGCCGAAGAGATCGTCCACGACGTCTTCCTCAGTCTCTGGCAAAAAACAGTCAGCACCATCGCCAAGCCCGAACTCTATCTATATATAGCGGTCAAAAATCGCTCCCTCAACTATCTCCGCGACACCGCGGGTCTGGCGACCGTCGAGCTCAGCGAACGCTGCGACCCCTACATCCGCTTCGAAGCAAACCCCGAAACCATCCTCGTAGGCAACGAAACCCTTCAACGCCTTCGCACTTCCATCAACCAGCTACCCCCACGCTGCAAGCTCATTTTCACCCTTATTAAAGAGCATGGCCTCAAATACAAAGACGTCGCCCGGCTCCTCGACCTCTCCGTCAAAACCGTCGAAGCACAGCTGGCGATCGCCCTGCGCAAACTCGCTACTTTTCAAGATAGATAGCACTGTCCCGGTCCAGAAACAACCGCACATCCGGATGCTGCCGCAGGATAGTGGAAGGATAACGCTCGCTTATGGCGTCATAAAGCGTATGTCGCACCGCCTCCGCCTTCCGCGGACCGGGGACGATCACAAAAGCAGTGGGCGCCGCCATCAACGCCGGTATCGTCATCGTCATCGCATGCGTAGGCACCCGCTCGATATAGGCAAAACATCCATCGTTCACCTGCTGCTGACGGCACGCCGTATCCAGCTCCACCACCTTCACTAACTCGGGATCATCGAACTTCGCACTATGGGGGTCATTGAAAGCCAGATGCGTATTCTCGCCAATACCCATGCACACGATGTCCGTGACATAAACACTCAGCAACACGGAATATTCCTCCGCCGTCATCCCCTCCATATAGAACACATCCCGGAAAGGCACCTGCCTGAAAAGCCGCTTGTCTAGAAAAACTCCAAAGCTCTGGTGCCTATCGATGCCAAGTCCTAAATATTCATCCATATGAAAGGCATGGATCCTGCCCCACTCCACCGGCATCTGCCGAAACGCGGCCAGGAATTCCTCCTGCGAAGGCGCGGCCGCAAATACCATATTGACCCACGGCTTCACGGCCAATAGCTCGGCGATCTTCGCCGCCACCGCCTCGGCTGCTGCCAGTCCCATAGCCGCACGGCTATCGTGTATATTAACTTGCATAGATCAAGTTTCCACCGAATAGATCATGTTTCCATCGATGATCGTCCTCGACACCACGATGTCATCGTCGAATACTACGATATCCGCATCCTTCCCTATGACCAATGCCCCCTTCCGGTCCTCTAATCCCAACAACCGCGCCGGCGTCACCGAGATCATCCGCACCGCATCCAATAAAGGTATCCCCGCCTCCAACATCGTCCGCACCAGCCGGTCCGCCGTAGCAACACTACCCGCAAAAGAGCTCCTGTCGGGCAATTTGGCGACACCCCCTTCCACGATCACGGGCAACCCATCCCGCAGACTCCCCAACACACTCGGCCCCTCCGGCATCCCCGCCGCCCGCATGGCATCCGTGACGAGCGCCACCCGGTCCGTCCCCTTGATCTTGTGGATCAAACGCAACAACGGCGGCGGACAATGGATGCCATCCGCAATCACCTCCACATCCATCTCATCGATCAAATAGGCGCACTCTACCACCCCCGCATATCGATAGGCATTCCTACGCGTCACTCCATTCATACAAGAATAGAAATGCGTGGCCAGGGTAAAGCCATTCTCAAAACCCACCAGCGCCTCATCATACAAAGCGTCGGTGTGCGCTAACGACACCAACACACCGCGTTCCCGAAGATACCGCGCAAATTCCAATGCCCCCTCTAATTCCGGCGCCGCACTCCAACGCCGCACATCCCTGGTCCGCGAAAGCACCTCCCGGTATTCGCCCGGATCGGGATTCCGGATATATCGCGGGTCCTGCGCACCCCGCTGGTTCATCGAGAAGTAGGGCCCCTCCAGATGCAGCCCCAAAAACTGCGACCCGGAAACATTTCGGGCACAAGCCTCCTTATACACATCTAAAATCGAGAACAACGCCTCCCGCGTACTCGTCAACGTCGTCGGCAGCATCGCCGTCGTTCCAAAACGGGCATGCGTCTCCGCGACCCGTAGAAAAGCCTCGACCGTCCCATCCATAAAATCATGCCCGCCCCCTCCATGGATATGGATATCGATAAACCCCGGTGAGATATAACGTCCATCGACATCGATCACCTCGGCATCCGGCACAGCAACATCACCTTCCCCCACATAGTCGATCTTCCCATCCCGCACGACGACCACGCCATTCGGAATAACCCGATAAGGCGTTAACACCCGCCCATTGTATAACTTCAATACACGCATAGGGCCTTCAAGTTAGCCCTTTTTTTTATTCGCTCTTTAACGACTTCACCGGATTCACCCGGGCAGCACGAACCGCCTGAAAGCTCACCGACAATACCGCAATGAGCCCCGCCGTCGCCCCCGACACCACAAAGACCCACCATCCGATATCGATACGATAAACATAATTCAATAACCACTGATGCATAAAATACCACGCGATAGGCGCCGCGATCAAAAAGGCCAACCCGATCAGGAGCACAAACTCACGCGAGAAAAGCCCCACGATATGTTGCACCGAAGCGCCCAACACCTTCCGTATCCCGATCTCCCGGATGCGTTGCGCCGCCATAAACGACGCCAACCCATACAACCCCAGACAGCTCAAAAAGATCGCAATACCGGCAAAAAGCTGATACAGCTTCGCCAGCTGCCGCTCCTCTTTGTAGAACTCGCCGATCTGCTCATCCAGGAAACGGTATTCGAACACATAATCGGGGAAGGCGCGATTCCACAATCTTTCGATAGCCGCCAGCGTGCCGGGCACATCCTTGCCATTCAACTTGATACCCGCAAAGGAGAATCCGCCGCTGAATTTAGTGATCATCACCGGCGACAGCCCATCCTTGAAACCCGTGGAATGAAAGTCCTTGAGCACTCCCACGATCGGGCCCTTATACGGATCAAAGAATTTGATCTCCTTGCCAAGCGCATCCTCCGGCCGCGCCAGCCCCAACTGCCTCACCACCTGCTCCGTCACCAGGAATTCGAGAATGGAATCATTCGCATGAAAATTCCTTCCCGCCACCAACGGCAGATCATAGGTCTTGAGATAATTGGAATCCGCAAATTTGTTGATAACATACCAGGAGATATCCTTCGCTGCATGATCGAACTTAAACTGCATCCAGGCATTCTCGGACGTAGCCGGACTCTTGGAACTGAAGCTCACATACTTTATCCCCTTGATGGCCATCAACTCGTTCCGCAGATAGTCCACCTTGCTGTGACCGGCACTATCGGGTGGGAACGGCACATCTATCACGGCATCCTTATTGAAACCCATCGACCCATGCTGAAAATAATTCATCTGCCTGAGCAAGACCACCGTACTTATGATCAACCCCTGCGCGATCACAAACTGCAAAACCACCAATCCACGCCTCAGCGCAACACCACGAGCCGCCACCTTACTCTTCAGCGCCGTGATCGGGTTAAATCTAGCCAGGACCAACGCCGGGTAAAAGCCCGCGAGCAAAGTCACCGCGACCAACAACCCCACCAACAAAAAGCCAATCGCCGGCTCATATAACAAGGAGGCCTGCAAAGTCAGATCCAGCATCGCCCCCAACGGGACAAGCGCCAGCCGGGTGATCAGAATAGCCAGCACCATCGCGCAGGCTACAAGGACCAGCGTCTCCAGCAGGAATTGCACCTTGAGATCGGTGCGATCACTGCCCAACACCTTTCGCACCCCCACTTCTTTGGCGCGGTTCACCGCCTGCGCCGTGGACAAGTTGATAAAATTCATACACGCGATCAGTAAGATAAAAGCCGCGATCAGCCACAACGCCCGCACCACCTCCGGTCGAACCGTCTTGCCGGAAAAATTGTGGGCGTGCTGCTCATATGTATGAACAAGAGATAAGGGTTGTAACGCGAGCTCGTCTTTATCATCGGCGGGCCGGTATTTTTTCGAAAACGCCCGAAGCTGCTTATCCAGGGCAGCAACGGACATCCCCGGCGGTAACAGGATATAGCACGCATGGTCTTCATCCGTACTCACCCAATCCGTGGATTGGGGAAAGGAAGAGCCTGCATACGACAAAACTATCTTAAAGCGAAAATCCGTATTAGACGGTATGGTGCCAAGAATACCTCTTACAGTGTAGTTATAATGCTCATTAAGGGTGATCGTCTTACCCATCGCCTGTCGCCAATCCCCAAAATAACGCTCCGCAGCCTCCTTCGTCAGGACCGCCGATTTGGGGTCGGCCAATACATCGGGCGTCCCCGCTAAAAACGGAAAATCGAAGATGCGAAAAAAGCTGGGCTCCGTTTGAAAAACGCCGCGGGCTTCCTTGAACTTCTTTATCGCCTCTCCATTCTTACCCGCTATCAACACCTGGTCGCCACTGGTCGCGTAAATACCCGCCGTCTGCGGAAGCTGCGGAAAATCATGCCGGATGGCCGTCGGCAAAGGCGCCGGCACCCCCTGCCCATCGAAAGTCGGCCCGCCCGGATGATGATACTCGGTCAGCACCCGGTAGATCCGGTCCTTCTTCGAATGGAAAGTATCATAGCTCTGCTCAAATCGGATGACGACGAAGATCAACAGGAAAACAGCGATCCCCGCCGCCAGCCCCGCAATATTGATAAGCGAATAGGTCCGGTTGCGCAAAAGGCTCCGGAAAGCAGTCTTGAAATAGTTTCTGAGCATGGGAAATAGTTGTGTATCAATGGCTCGCAAAAACATGCCAGCCTGCCAAACCCATGGGCCTTAACTATTTATTATAACCGCTTATCCACTGCCGTCTCAAAACCGAACACCTGTCCGCCTGAAACCGGACACTCCAACCACGGCAAAAAACGCAACTCACTGATTCTCAGAAGTACAATTTTTCTGGCACCGCGTTGGAATCATGCCATACATCTTTCAAACACGTAAAACTTAAAAATATGAAATCGCAGATTCACGAACTCCCTAAAAAATCAATTATGTCGGTGAGTAAACAGTTACTTGCTCTCACGACCGCACTGCTGCTGACCCTCGGCGTTAGTACCAGCTTTGCCGCAAACAACAACACGAACCCGGACAATGGCGGCGTCAATGCCTCTTTCCGCAAAGACTTCAAACAAGCCGAACTTCTTTCCACTGATCCCGGCAAGGACTATACGAAGTTCACCTTCAAATTAAACGGCGCCATTCTCTACGCCTTCTATAGCCCGAACGGGGACTTGCTCGCCGTAACGCATAACCTGAGATCCACCGAACTGCCCATCGGCCTCCTGATGCAGATCAAACGCGACCACGCCGATTGCTGGGTCACCGATTGCTTCGAGATCGACAGCAATGGCACCACTAGTTACTATATCACCTTGGAAAACGCCAACGCCAGGCTCACCCTTCACTCCGATGGCGACAATTGGGAAACCTATTTGAAGACCACCAAATTGTAGTAGTTTAGCAAATATATCTCTTAACAGTCGGCCCCGCATTCCTGCGGGGCCTCATTTTTTTAATCGGGGACCAGGCAGGATTAAGCACTCCGATCCCGCAAGATCCTGATATGATCATGCACTTCATTGAGCTCCTCTTTCTCCTCCAAAACGATCCGCGAAAGATACTCCGGCAGATGCTCGCTCTTCAACGCCGACTCATAGGCCTTCTGAGCGGCATCTTCCCCAAATTCACAGCTGGCCAGGATGGCATGCCGGTTATGCCCCGTAAAGCTCACCTTCAATTCCAACCATGCCTTATGGATAGCGCCACTTCCCGTAGTACCCTCGGGAATAGCTTCGCCCAGCGTCTGGATCTCTCTGCCGAGCACCATCCGTATCTTCCGGCTTTGGTCGATGGCTTTTAAAAATACAAGCTGAAGATCATTGTCCTCCGGCTTCAGGTCTTTTAGGGCTTTTTCATAGCCTTCGATCCGATCGTTATTGATCTTGATCAAATCGTTCAAAACGCCGGCGGCATCCTTGGATGTTAGAGTTTCCATGATAAAGTGTTTCTGGGTATAGATAAAAAAGTATGCCATCGGGCTCCCGATCCGGCAATTATCCTTAAATTGGACATCGTGCAACGAAGAAATTTCATTTTTTACACCGTCATGGGCGCCATAACCATGACCACCGGCTGCGGCCACAGGACCGATTCCCGCACAGCAGCCCTCGAAACCCCGGATTTCCTTTCCCATATTTGCGACGCGCCGACCCTCCGGCAGCTGGGCGCAGCTTATCGGGCACAAACACCCTCGGAAGCCAGCCAGGAAACCCTGATCCGGCTACTCCGACCCCGCGTGACCGCCCAAACCATCAAAGCCGATTACACGAATGGGGATATAATCACCCTCAAAGGCTGGGTACTCTCCCGCACCGAAGCGCGTCAATGCGCTCTTTTCTCACTAGATTCCAATTAACCTCATGCACGTAGACGCCAGACAGCTGCCCGAAAACACCTTGATAGAAGGAGATATCTGCATCGTCGGTACAGGTCCCGCGGGTCTCAGCATCGCCCTCCAATGGGACAAGACACCCTATAAAGTCATCCTCCTGGAAGGCGGCGGCCTCGATTACGACGACCAGGTCCAGGACTTCTATGCCGGCCAAAGCACCGGCCAGAAATATTACCCGCTGAAATCGACACGGCTGCATTATTTCGGTGGCACCAGCAACCACTGGTCCGGCTACTGCTCGCCCTATGATCCCCTGGACTTCGAAAAACGGGACTGGATTCCCCATAGTGGCTGGCCCATCAACCGCAGCGACCTCGATCCCTACTATGCCAGGGCGCAGTCGATCGTCGACCTGGGCCCCTGCGAATACGACGTCGCCTGGTGGCAAAAACAAGACCCTGAGCTGCGATCCCTCCTGCCCGACAACCCTTCGGTATGGAACAAGGTCTGGCAGTTCAGCCCGCCAACACGCCTGGGCAAAAAATACGGCCCACAGATCATGGCTTCGAAGAATATCCATCTCTATACGTATGCTAACCTCGTAGACATCACCGCTAACGAACCCGTGACGGCCATCAGGTCCGTCACCGTCACGAACCTCGCCGGGAAGAAACACACGGTAAAGGCTAAATGCTTTGTCCTCGCTTGCTCCACCATCCAGAACGCCCGTATCCTCCTGTCGTGTAACACACAGGCGAAAAACGGACTCGGGAATGACCATGACCTCGTAGGCCGCTTCTTCATGGAGCATCTGCAGATCAAATCGGCCTGGCTTTTTCTACCCCAACCCGACCCGCTAAAGCTCTATATGATCGATCCCGGCGTCACCAAAATGCGTTGTGAGCTGGCCATCACCCCGGAAATGCAAAGGAAAGGGCGCATCCTCAGCGGGACCGCATCCCTTTTACCCTATGGCATCGCCGAACGTGCTATGGCTTCTATCGAGACCTGGAACAGCGACGACCCGCGCAAAAGCCTCTCGAACTTCAGAAGCTCCAACGCGGCCTCCCGCCAGAAAGCATCCCCCACCAGCCTCAAAGCCAGCAACCGCTTCATGCTCTCGACACGCATCGAACAGGCGCCCAACCCCAACTCCCGCATTACCCTGAACCCTACGGAAAAAGACGCCCTCGGCATGCACCGCAGCATCCTCCACTGGGAGCTCACACCCTTCGAAAAACGCAGCGTGCGCACCATGTACGAACTCATTGGCCAGGAGGTGGGCCGCGCCGGCGTAGCCCGGCTCCAGCTCATGGAACATCTCCAGGATCCAAGCGACTATTCCTGGCCCGAATTCACCAGCGGCGGCTGGCATCACATGGGCACCACCCGGATGAGCGACGATCCGCACACCGGCGTCGTAGACGCCAATTGCAAATTGCATGGTATCGACAACCTCTATATCGCCGGCGCCAGCTGCTTTGTCACCGCCGCCGCCCCCAACCCGACCCTCACCATCATCGCCCTCAGCCTCCGCCTCTCCGATCATCTGAAAAAACAACTTGCAAGCGTCTAAATAGAACCCTAATTTCACCCCGTTAACTAAACGCCCTAACATCATGCTTCGCCGGACCTGTTTCCCCGTTTTTGCCGCCGCCCTGTGCTTAATCCTCTCAGCCTGCAGCAAAAGCAACTCCAAACCCAACACTTCGGCCACAACCACCACAACCCCATCCACAGGCACGCTCGAGATCAACTGTTCCATTCCATTTTTCGGTTCTCAATCGGAACTCATCGTATCGGAACCTGGCGGCAAGATCCTGCTGGATGCCGTCGTCGCGAGCGGCACGGCCCCGATAGTCGCCACCCTGCAAACAAACGACACCCTCGTGGACGCAACCGTAATAGGTCAATATGTACATGGCTCACTCACCGAGATCGAGACCTTCAAAAATGTCAATCTTGCCCGGCTGTCTTCCCTGATCAGGAATAGCTATAATCTCAGCTATAAAATGCCGGCCCCCACCCAGGCACAGCTCGTGTACTATAATATTCCTTCACAGATCGACCTAAGCGGCCCCAACGACAGCGTGTGCTTCACCAGCTATCCGTCCTATTCAGGTGGCGAAGGCATGGTGACAAGCCCCAACAATCACTACGTGACAGTCAGCTATAATGGCGATTTCGGCAACCTTCATTACCTGCTTTTTCCACAAGTGGGCCTTTACAACATCCATAATCAACAAAATGCGATTGACAGCGTCGATTGCACCCACCTCGACACCGCGGTGATGCTCACCTTCAACCGACCGGTTCCATTCACCAGCGCCGGATATAGCTCCTTATACGGCATCTTCGACACCACCGATCTTTCCAAAGCGATCAGCTTTACCAGCCTCATCTCGCCCTGCACAAAAGCAGGAGTGGACTTCGAATATCCACCCATCATCGTCCAGAAATACGAAATGAATTACTTTGCTACCTACTCCAACAACGACCAGTTGAACTACTACGCATATACAAACACGCTCCCGCAAACCCTGCCCCTCCCCCAAGCGTCCGATTTTTCCATATCCAGCGCCCAAATAGATAATTTCAACATAACCTTCCCCAATACAAAACCTACGAATTACCAAATCGTGCTCGGCGCCGACACTACCCTAAACTACACGATGTACGTATCCCCCGACTCGGCTGCTGCCCTTCACCCCCTGACCTATCTCACCAACTTAAAAAGCAAGCTCCTGCAAAACGCAAACCTAAGCAAGCTTCAATTGCGGCAGTTCCAGTTGCTGGACTTTAATGGACTTGACTACCTCCATTATTTCAGCTATATTACAAATCCCGCGGCCATCCAGACGCATCGCCCGACTTGGGTAGCCTCACTGACCAGGAACTACAACTAGGCCCCTTTTTTGCGTAACTTAACGCATGGAACGCCCAACCTACTGGCTCACCCGCTTCCTCATCCTTCGCCTCCTGGGGATCGTCTACGCCGTAGCCTTCCTGGCAACCATCTTACAGATCATCCCCCTCATCGGCGAACATGGCCTCACACCCGCAAGCGTCTTCATCCGCCGTATCACGGAAGGACCCGGCGTCACCACCGCCTTCCTCCGCCTGCCCTCCTTCTTCTGGATCAACCACTCCGACACCGCCCTGCTCACCCTCGCCTGGCTGGGATTTATTTTGAGCCTCGTCGTAGTGGCAGGCTTCGCCAACAGCATCCTGCTCACGATCCTCTGGCTGCTCTATATGTCCTTCGTGAACATCGGCCAGGAATGGTACGGCTATGGCTGGGAGATCCAGCTGCTGGAAACCGGCTTCCTGGCGATCTTCCTCGTCCCACTCATCGACGCCCGCCCCTTTCCAAAACGTGAGCCGCCGCTACCCATCATCGTCCTGTTCCGCTGGCTCATCTGCCGCATCATGTTCGGAGCCGGACTCATCAAACTGCGCGGCGACGTCGTCTGGCGCAACGGGACCGCCCTCTATTATCATTTCGAGACGCAACCGCTGCCGGGGCCCCTCAGCCGCTGGTTCCACTTTCTCCCCCGTTCCATCCTGCGCTTCGGCGTCTGGTACAACTGGATCGCCGAGCTCGTCGCCCCCTTCTTCGTATTCTGGCCACGCATCGCCCGCCATATCGCCGGCATCGTCATTGTCCTGCTGCAAATCATCCTCATCCTCAGCGGCAACCTCTCCTTCCTCAATTACCTCACCATCATCCCCGCCATCGCGTGTTTCGATGACGGCTTCTGGGCCAGGATCCTGCCACGGACCCTCGTACGCAAAGCCCATACGGCAAATAACCACGCACAGCCTTCCCGACCCATGACCGTCGTCTCTTACGTCGTCACCGTGCTCATCGGCCTGCTCAGTATCCAGCCCGTATTCAACATGCTTTCCCCGAATCAGATCATGAACACCTCGTATGATCCCCTCAACCTCGTCAATACCTACGGCGCCTTTGGTTCCGTGGGCCAGGAACGCCTAAACGTCGTATTCCAGGGAACTATGGACTCGATACCCACCGATAGCGCGCATTGGATCGACTATCCCTACAAAGCGCTTCCCGTGGCACTCGATAAACGGCCACCCCAGATAGCGCCCTATCAGCCACGACTCGACTGGCAGATGTGGTTCGCCGCCATGGCCACCCCCGACGACTATCCCTGGACCGTCACCCTCGTCGGCAAACTCCTCCACAACGATCCCCTCGCCCTCCGCCTCTTTGGCCCCAATCCCTTCCCGGGCAAACCACCCATGTACATCCGCGCCATGCTCTACCGCTATCGTTTCGCCAAACCCGGCAACCCAAAAGGCCTGTGGTGGACCCGAGAACCCATCGGCGCTCCGTGGCTGCCCGCCATGTCCGCAGATCAAATCCCAATTTCGGACTCAACTCTCACTTCTGGATAAAGTTCCCACTTAGAGGATTTCCCAAGCAACTGAAAATCAATGGATGGCGTTTCGGCATGCTTCTTACAACAGTTAGCATAACGACGAATCCACCATGAAAACTAAATTGTACACGCTCAGTCTGATCACAATGTTAGCATTAAGTGAGATCGGTTTAGGTCAAACTACCGGTCTTACAATTTATCAACCCAACTTTGCCACGCAGCAGGCCGGCTGGTCGACTAACGGCAACGCCTCCTTCGGTACGGTCAATAGCGCAGCCGCACTCATCCTCAACCCCAGCACCGGTAATCAGGCCGGTTCTGCATTCTGGAACCAAAAAATTACCCTGTCTGCCAACGGCTCGTTCAGCGCCTTCTTCACTTACCAAATCGACCAAAATAACTCCCGGGCAGATGGCTTTACCTTCATCATGCAACAGGCAGGCACGACGGCCCTCGGCAGTACTGGTCAAAACCTGGGCATCTACGGTATCGGCGGTACCAGCATCGCCATCGAATTCGACACCTATATGAACGGCGGCGACCCCGACAATAACCACATCGCACTCGACCTCAACGGCACTGCAAGCCATTCCAATGGCGTCGTGGCCAGCATCAACAAATCTACCCTCGACCTCGCCGATGGCAACCTGAAATATGTTTGGATCGATTACAACGGCGCAACGAACAGTCTTCAGGTCAGGATCAGCTATACGAACACCCGGCCTGCAACTGCCACCCTGTCCACGACGAGCTACAACCTTTCGACGATGTTCTCCAACCCCAATGTCTATGTCGGCTTCACCGGTGCAACGGGCGGTGCATACGAAAGACATTCCATCACTTCTTTCGGCTTCATCAATAAATACAGCCCCATCGCCACCAGCACCAACAGCTACGCCCAGGACCCCCTTAGCGTTACGATGACCAGCTCTACCACCGCGGTGAATGATGATGGCACCACAAAGCTGCCCATTACGATCACCTTGCTCGACGCGGGCGGCGCTCCCCTGGCCAACCAGCCGGTAACGGTCTCGATCACGAGCGGTCAGGGCACCTTGACTACGCTCTCCGGAACGACCAACAGCAGCGGACAGCTCGTCGACAACCTCAGCACCACCAAAATAGGCACGATGACGGTCACCAGCGTAGCAGGCTATGGCGGTCTTAGCACGTCAAACAACTACACCGGTATCTCGACACTCCCGATCCTTATCTCCGATTTCACCGGCCAGGTACAAAACACCGAAACCGTCCTGTCATGGGACATCACCTCCGTGGACAATGGGAAAGAGATCGTCATCCTTCGCTCCGCCGATGGTTATGACTTCGACAGCATCGGTGTCCTCACCGTAAACAGCCAGCTGAGCCTGCTTGGCCAACATACCTTTAATGATCAATACCCGATGTCCGGCAAGAACTATTACCGCCTGGAACTCGTGAATACGGACGGCACCACCAGCTATAGCACCATCGTCGGGGTGACCTTCGGCCAGGTTGCGACCACCAGTAACATCACGATCCTCGGCAACCCCCTGACGAGTGAGCTCCGCCTATCCGGCATCACCGGCGAAAAAGGCATGGTGGTCATCTACGACGCCATGGGCCGCATCATGCAGGAAGCTTCGACGCAAGGTGTCACAGGCGTTCTCTCCATCGCTTGCAACAGCTTGCCCAGAGGCCAATATTTCGCCAAGGTCATCCAGAACAACGCTTCTCAAACCCTGCCTTTCGTCAAATTATAATTTGGCTTTTTTTGTACATTGTACCCATGACCAAACTATTTCTCCTCGCTTGCCTGCTGCAGTGGCTTCCCCAGTCCTGGATCCGGATCAACCAGCTCGGCTATCCCACCAACGGTCCCAAGATCGCGGTACTCGGCTCGAAGACCGCGACGGCCGCAGCCGAATTCGAGTTGATAGACGCGAGCACCGGAAAAACCGTCTTCACCGCAAAAGCCGGCAAAGACTTCGGCGCCTACGGCCCGTTCAAAACCACGCAACGCCTCGACTTCTCGTCCTTCCATAAAAAAGGTGCTTACCGCCTCAAAGCAGGAAACACCACTTCGCCCGTCTTCCGTGTCGGCGATGACGTCTACGACGGCGCCGCCGACTTCTGCCTGCGCTACATGCGCCAACAACAAAGCGGCTTCAACCCTTTTCTCCACGACTCCTGCCATACCCACGACGGCTATACGCTCTACGCTCCGGTTCCCGACAGCACCCATATCGATGTAGTCGGCGGCTGGCACGACGCCAGCGACTACCTCCAGTACTCGACCACTACCGCCAATGCCACCTATCACCTGCTCGCCGCCTGGCGCGACTTCCCCGGCGTATTCGGCGACGGTCACGAGGCTAACGGGCTCGAGGGCGCTAACCATATCCCCGATGTCCTCGACGAGGCACGGTGGGGCCTCGACTGGCTGCTAAAAATGCATCCGAAAGACACCTGGCTTTTCAATCAGCTCGGCGATGACCGGGACCACCGCGGCATGCGACTCCCAAAAGAAGACACCAATTTCTACGGCCGCGGGTTGGAACGACCGGTTTATTTTTGTACCGGCCTTCCCCAGGTGCGTGGAAAATTCAAGAACAATACCACCGGCGTGGCCTCCACGGCGGGCAAATTCGCCGCGGCCTTTGCACTCGGCAGCCACCTCATCCCGGATACCGCCTACGCAAATACCCTCATCAAAAAAGCGCATACCGCCATGCAACTGGGCCTCGACAAACCCGGCGCCTGCCAGACCGCTTCCGTGCTCTCCCCCTATATCTACGCCGAGGACAATTGGACCGATGACATGGAGCTTGCCGCCGCGGCTCTCGGCAACACCGACCTCGCCTTCCACTATGCACAGGCCGAACCCGTGACGCCCTGGCTCGGAAAAGATACGGCCAACCACTACCAATGGTACCCCTTTATCAACCTCGGCCACTATGAGCTGGCCAAGAGCTTAAAAGCCCTTCACGACAAAAGAAGCGATACCATCATCGCGTATTATCGCGAAGGCATCCGAAGGGTCTGGCAACACGCAAAGACAAACGCCTTCTATCGCTATATCCCCTTCATCTGGTGCAGCAATAACCTCACGGTGAGCTTCGCCATCCAGTGTTACTGGTACCGCCGCCTCACCGGCGACAACACCTACCAGCCGCTGGAACAGGCATGCTTCGACTGGATCTTCGGTTGCAATCCCTGGGGCACCAGTATGGTCTATGGCCTGCCCGCAGACGGCGACTACCCCTCCGATCCGCATTCGGCCTTCACCCACATCGGCCATTATCCCATCGACGGCGGCCTGGTCGACGGCCCCGTATACACCAACATCTACAACCATCTCATCGGTATCCGTCTTTCGCACGAAGACACCTACGCAGCTTTTCAAAGCGACCTGGCCGTCTACCACGACGACTATGGCGACTATAGCACCAACGAACCCACCATGGACGGCACCGCCTCATTGATCTATCTGCTGGCCGCGGAGCAGGCCCAGGTAGAACACAACACCCTCTCACACGGCGCCATCGTCCGCGGCGACTCCACCAAAAAAAACGTAGCCCTCGTCTTCACCGCCGATGAGTTTGGCGAAGGCCTGCCCGCGATCACCGCCGCATTAAAAAGACACCATACAAAAGCCGCCTTCTTCTTCACCGGCAGATTCTACCGCAATCCCGCAAACAAAGCCGCCATCGGTAAACTTCAACACGACCAACATTATTTGGGCCCACATTCGAATGAACATCTTTTATATGCCGACTGGAACAAACGCGACAGTCTTCTCGTCACAAGGGAGCAGTTCGAAACAGATCTGCAAAAAAACTTAAAAGCCATCGCCGCGCTGGGCATCGACACCGGCGGCTCCCATTACTTTATCCCACCTTACGAATGGTGGAACGACACCATCGCCGCATGGGCCCGGCAGCTCGGCTGGCACCTCGCCAATTTCACCCCCGGCGTCCGTACGAATGCCGACTATACCTGGCCACAAATGGGTCCAGCCTACAAAAGCAGCAGCCAAATCATGGAGTCATTGAAGCAGCAAACACTCGACGGCGACATCCTTCTGATCCATGCCGGCGTCGATCCCCGGCGCAAAGACAAGCTCTACAACCACCTCGATGAGCTGCTCACCTGGTTGCAATCCAAGGGCTATCGCTGTGTCCGGCTTGACGAACTATTGTAATTTAGCGGCTAGCGTAGTATCTTAGTGCCCGATTTAATCCCGTTTATGCAATCGCTACGTCCATATCTCGTTATTTTGCCCGCCGCCGTATTCGCCTGTGTCAGTTGTGTCAGTACCGGAAAGTTCAAAGCCATGCAACAGCAGGCCGACCAATACGATTCGCTGTACAATCAGTCGATGCGTACCCTCCAGACCTGCGAGGCCGACAACAAGAATCTCTCCACACAGAAGAACAACCTGCAGCTCCAAACCAATGCGATGAAGCTGACGCTGCAAACCACCCAGGAAAACAACAATGCCCTGAAGAAACAGGTCCAGGCTATGTCGGCCATCAGTGCCGCACAGGCCGAGAGCATCAAAAAGTCCATCGATAATATGGGCGCCGAAGACACCTATATGATGGCCCTCCATTATGCCGTGGCCCGTCGCGATTCCGTGAACATGGCCCTCATCCTGGAACTCAAAGCCGCCATCGGCGGCTACAGCGACCAGGGATTGCAGATAAAACTAGACAACGGCACCGTCCACGTCGACCTCACCGACTCTTTGTTGTTCGGCGGCGATTCTACCAGCTATACCATCACTGACGGCGCCAAACAAGTCCTTTCCCGGATGTCGAGAGTGATCAACGACCAGCCATCCATCGACTTCACCATCGAAGGACGCACCGATAGCCTCACCGACGCCCAGGACTCGCTCATGGACAGTTGGGATCTTAGTGCGAAGCGAGCTGCCAGCATCGCCCGACTGATGCAGAACCAGTATAGGGTGTCTCCGGGCCGCATCACCGTTGCCGGCCGCGGAGAATTTGCCGCCTCGACTACTACCGACAGCACCCAGGCCGCAACCGCCAACCGCATCACGCGTTTCGTCTTCGCCCCGCAGATGGACGAGCTGCTGCACCTGCTCGAACACCGCAAAGACCAGCCGACCCCGGCCCCCGCACCAGCAGCACCCGCATCCTTATAAGCTTGATGTGGGAAAAATCCCTATCTTAATGGCATGAAGCAACTCCTCCTCGCCATCATCGCCTCCTGCGCCCTGACCCAGTCCATCGCCCAACCCAGACCCGGCGGCGAAAAACCCACCGCGGAGAAATCCGCCACAGAAAAAGCCGCCAGCCCCAGCAGGACCCTGAACATCGACTCCTCCGTAACCACAAAAGCGGAAGTGACCATCAAAGGAGTGCGCGTTCCCTACGACGCCACCGCCGGCACCATCCCCGTATGGGACGAAGATGGGAAACCCATCGCCGGCCTCTTCTATACGTACTACGAACGTTCGGATGTCAAGGACCGTGACTCGCGGCCCCTCGTGATCTCCTTCAACGGCGGCCCCGGCACTCCCTCCGTATGGATGGAGATCGGCTATACCGGCCCGCGCCGGCTGAACCTCGACGACGAAGGCTATCCTGTCCAACCCTACGGCGTCAAAGAAAACCCCTATTCGATCCTCGACGTTGCCGATATCGTGTACATCGACCCGGTAAACTGCGGCTTCTCCCGCCCCGTGAGCAAAGACATTCCGACCAGCAAATTCTTTGGCGTCAATGAAGACGTCAAATATCTCGCGGAGTGGATCTCCACTTTCGTCTCCCGCAAAGGCCGCTGGGCCTCGCCGAAGTTCCTCATCGGCGAAAGCTATGGAACGACCCGGGTATCCGGCCTGGCCCTCGAGCTGCAGGACGCTCAATGGATGTATCTCAATGGTGTGGTCCTGGTGTCCCCTACCGATCTCGGTATCGACCGCAGCGACTACGTAAAAAGTTCCCTGCTCGTCCCCTACTATGCAGCCACAGCCTGGTATCATAAAGCACTGAGTCCCGATCTGCAGAAAAAGGATCTCACGGACTACCTGCCCGAAGTCGAAGACTTTACGGTCAACGAACTGATTCCCGCCCTCGCCAAAGGCGGCTTCATCGACAGCAATAAAAAACAAACCCTCGCCGCAAAGCTGGCCCGCTATACCGGCCTCTCAGAAAAGGCCGTCCTCCAATGCAACCTCGAGATCCCCACGAACTTCTTCTGGAAAGAACTGCTGAGAGATCGCGGCTTCACCGTCGGCCGTCTCGACTCCAGATACAAAGGCATCGACAAGGAAGACATCGGCGCCCGTCCCGACTACAATGCCGAGCTCACGTCCTGGTTGCATTCCTTCACACCAGCCATCAATATCTATTTAAGGGAAGACCTCCACTACAAAACGGACCTGAAGTACAACATGTTCGGTCCCGTTTGGCCCTGGGATAACCAAAACGACCATGTAGGCGAAGACCTGCGCCAGGCCATCGCCCAGAACCCGTATTTGCACCTGCTGATCCAGTCCGGCTACTACGACGGTGCTTGCGATTACTTCAACGCCAAATACAGCCTCTGGCAACTCGACCCCAGCGGTAGGCTCAAGGACCGGCTACATTGGGAAGGCTACCGCAGCGGCCATATGCTCTACCTGCGCAAGCCGGATCTCGAAGCCGCCAACGAAAGCCTCCGCAGATTCATCCGCGAAGCGACGCCCAAACCCGGCGAACCCGCAAAATACTAGTGATGCCATCGCTGCACCTGCTCGTCAAAGGCCGCGTCCAGGGAGTCTCGTATCGTGTCTCTGCTAAAGAAGAAGCCGACCGCCTATCCATCACCGGCTGGGTCCGCAACACCCCCCAGGGCGACGTCGAGATCACCGCCACCGGCAGCGACGCCGCCTTGAAAGCATTCACGGCCTGGTGCCGCCGCGGCCCCGCGCACGCCCACGTCACCGAGCTGATCACCGAACCGCTAAAAGAAACGCCCTTCCGGAATTTTTCAATACACCAGGATTAAAGGCCGCACCGGCCGACGGCTTCAACCTCATTGGACACAGGGAACGCTATTCACCCGGGATCGGCACCCTCCTATCTGCCCCAAGACTATTTTGCCGCGTTTATTGCATCATAGTAAAACCTTTGAAGAAGCCTGACATTTCGGGTAATGATCAATGCCTGAGACCTTAAACCGCTCCTGTACTGCAGCCTCTTATTATAGTTGGTAATAAGCCCTTCCGGTAACTCTACAGTCGCCAGGAACCCGCTGTCTGTAGGTACGCTTGAAATATACCGCAGGCGGCCATTTACTACGCCGAATTCCTGATAAGGGTATGCATCAAAACGCAGCTGCACCGGCAAGCCAATGGTTATTTTTCCAAAATTATATTGCGGCAATATGACCTGGGCGTAATAGCGCGTGTCCGTCGGATTGATATAGCCCACTGTTCTGCCGGGTTGCATAAACTGATTTACCTGTAAAGGAACGATAAATACCACTCTTCCGCCCGTCGGTGCCGTCATGATGTATCTCTTTTTCCAGTCACATACCGTACTTGATAATGTCAGCAATGCCTGTTGAAAATTCAATTTTTGCTGGGACACGGTATGCTTCAGCTCATCAATTTCTTTTTGTTTGTTTATTTGCTGATTCTCATTGGTCAATAAGGAGGCTCTTATCTGGGGAATGGTCATCTGTTTATTCATGAGCCTGCTCTTCCTGTCCCGAAGATCCTGCTTCGAGATCACATTTTCCTGGTACAAGCTACGGTTGGCTGCGAACGACTCTTTCTCCAGCTCCATATCCGTTATCATCAGCTGTTGTTGTTCAACCAAAGCCTGATGCATACGCTGCAAATAGGCATAGTCATCCGACAGCACCCGTTCCCTCTTTTCGTAATACCCATTTGGAAGACAGTCGTTATAAGGCTGTAATGCCTGGACGAATTGTTGATAAACATTTTGTAGCTCGCCAAGGTCATGAAAAGAGGCTCGGAACAGGTAGGACACCTTCTGATAGTCTCCCTTTGTAAAGCATGCTATTGCCTGGTCCAGCAAGGCGGACAGAGCTATCACTTCTTCGTGCCTGGCTGTAGCTTCGATCCAGCCGATAGCCTGACCCTCCGATACTTTGTCATTATTGGCGACAAAGAGCCTGATCAGTTTCCCTTCCTGCCTGGGTACGATCTCCTTGGGTGCATTCGCCGCCGTAAGGATAGCGCCGGCATGAATGATGTCTGGATATTTTATAAACCAAGAGGCACCTATCAGCGACAGGAGAATGATAAGGAATAAGGGCATAGCCCACTGTGCCAACAGTCCATTCCTTCCGGATATAACCTCGTCTGCCATCGGCGATCGCATGTCCCTTCTGTCAGGATATATCCCGACTTCCGGATAACCAACCTCCCGTTTTCCTCCAGGCCATTCCGTCCTGTTCATTCCATTTATAAGCATAAAGATGTATTAGTTACCCAGCTCCAATTGATTCCTTACCAATTCGTAGTACTTGCCTTTGGCCCCGGACAATTGTTGATGAGTACCTTCTTCAACGATCATTCCCTGATCCAATACGATGATCTTGTCAGCATTTTTGACGGTGCTCAGGCGATGCGCAACTATAATCACCGTCCGGCCTTTGAAAAATTGCTGCAAATTTTCCACGATGTCCCTTTCATTATTTGCATCCAGCGCATTGGTCGCCTCATCGAATAACAAATACACAGGGTCCTTATATACAGCTCTTGCGATAAGTAACCGTTGTTTTTGCCCCTGACTGACACCGACTCCGTCCGACCCGAATTTCGTATAGAACCCATTGGGCAGCGATTCGATAAAGGATAGGATATTCGCGATCCGGCAGGCGTTGATCAACCTTTCATAATCCACCGTCTCCTCTCCTACTGCAATATTTCCGGCAATCGTATCATTGAAAATATAACCATCCTGCAGAACAGCACCACATTGCTGCCGCCAAAAAGAAGGTCGAATGTGTTGGAAATTGCTGCCGCCAACCCGGATATCGCCTTTATAGGTATGGTAAACCTTCAATAAGAGCTTTAAAAGGGTAGTCTTGCCACTGCCGCTGACACCTACGATGGCAGTCACTTTACCCTCGGGAATGGCCAGGCTTATATTCCTCAGGACCGGGTCGTCATCCGTTCCGGGGTATGAGAATGATAAATTATTTACTTCAATGCTCTGATTCGAAGGCAAATACGCGAACCAGTCGGCGCTCAAATCCTCTTCGTCCTCCATCTCATGGACTTCATTCAACCTCTCCATGCTAATCCTGGCATCTTGCTGATGCTGGATAAAGGTAATGAACTGCTGGATCGGGCTACTTAGCTGCCCAATGATATATTGGACGGCAAGCATTGTCCCGAAGGTCAATTCTCCTTGGATAACCAATTGCGAAACAATATAGGTCATCATCAGATCCTTTCCCTGATTGATGAACAAGGCACCCGCTTGTTGATACTGATTGTATGTGAGACTTTTAAAATTCAACCTGGCTATGCCGGCCTGTATGTTTTCCCATTCCCACCGCTTCAACCGCTGGGCATTATTCAGTCTTATGTCCTGCATGCCCTGGATCAATTGTAAAGTAGCATTGTTCTCCGCAGCGGATAAATGGAATGTCTCATAATTTATTTTCCTCCTTATATGCAGGAAAATCCGTATCCACAGATAATAAAGGACGCTGCCGGCGAAAAAAATAAAAAATAATCGAACACTATAGCTGGCTAAAATAATGACAAACACACCAAAATTGAACACCGAGAATAAAGTGCTCAATACCGAGTCCGTTAAAAATGACTGTATTTGCCTGTTGTCGCCCAGACGCTGTAACGTGTCCCCCGTTTGCCGGCTGTCGAAATAAGCCAGCGGCAGGCGTGTCAGCTTAATCAGAAAATCCGACACTATTCCGAGATTGATGCCTATGGAGATGTTCAATAATATTCGGCTCCGTATGAAATCAACCATTGTCCGACTAAAGATGAGCATGAACTGGGCGCAAAGAACAACGGTGATATATGGTAAATTTTGTCCGCCGATGCCCGTATCGACAATGCTCTGTGTCATATAAGGGAAGGCCGTCTGCAGCAGTGAGGTGATTATCAATGCCATAAACACCTGCGATATTTGCCACCCGCTATTTCGCACATATCGAAGTATGAATGCCCAGTTAAGCTTGCCCTCCTTTTCGCCCGGCTGCCGGTAGAAAATCGGTGTCGGCTCCAATAGCAACACCGTCCCGACCTGCTCTCCACGTTCATTGGTCGAGCTTAGCCAGTGCTTCCGAAATTCGTCCTCTCTATGCGAAATGATCCCTTCCGCAGGGTCCGCTACCCGCAAACGCCGCCTTCGTATCCACCTCCTGCGCGGCAACAGTACTACATAATGGCTTTGATCCCAGTGTAAAATGCATGGGACATCCACTTCATCAATAAGCTTGTCACACGTGATCTTCACGCCCCTTGTCTTGAACCCCATTTTTTCAGCGGCTTCACTGATTCCCAATAGGGACACACCTCTTTTGCTGAATCCCGCAGTCTTGCGGATGCCTTCTATATTATAGTGCTTTCCATAAAACCGGGATATCATCCTCAGGCAAGTAGGCCCGCAATCCATCGCATTGGATTGAGGATAAAAGTGAAATCCTGTTCGTATCATATTATAGTATAATCCAATTTTCCGGAAACAGGTCCTTTGTGTCGATGCCTGAATTAAACCACTTCTCAGGCGCGATCACGACTTTATCTTTATTTGTAGACAACCATGCCGCCCACCAGCAAAAACTGCTATTCGACAAAATGAAATGTTTACATTGGCTCATTAGCTGGAGATAGCGATCGAATTTAGGGTCATAAAACCCCTCGTCGACATAGTAATGATCTGCCTCTATACATATATGCTCCCTGCACCAGCCTATATCATCCGAAAAGATAAAATAAGTAGCATCCGCAACCAGTCCGTCGATCTTCCAGATAGCCCAACGGAGGTATTCAATAGAAACAACCCTATGAACATCCTGTTTAATCAAATAATCCCCTCTACGCACGTTCAACATTACAGCATGAGTATCTCTTATTTTCCGACTTAACGCCGCCCACCTGCCCGTCAATACCGTCTTAAAGGAAAGCTCCCTTCTCAACTGATCTTCGATGGGAGCGAAATATTTAGGAGATTGCCAATATCCGGCTAATACAATGGGATATTTCACCAGGCCGGCCCGCTCAAAAATGGAGCCATCGAATGCAAACCCCCTCTCCCTGATCACGGCAAACTCATTTTCCTCCGCATCGTCAATATCCCACGGCGTCGCCGCAATGTTGAAAATATCCAGCGCATAGGGCCTCGCTGTAAAACCGTTCGCGGATGTATCCTTTGAAAAAAAGGTCAGATCAATCTTCAGTTCCCGGCGCAAGTGACTGCACAAAGCCCTTCCCATTGCATATTGGAAGATCTGATTTCCCAGGCCCCCCATCAAAGATGCAATGACCGTATTATTATTGGAACTTATGCCATTCATCTTCTATGTATTTTTTCTTTTCCTCATCGGCAGGGAATTTCAATGCTCGCCGGTAGGCTTTAACCGCCTCCCGATCCATTCCCGCCCGATGCAGCAATATGGCACACACCAGGTAGGCATTCTCATTCTGATCTTCGCCGGAAGCCAGGTATTTTGTCAAATGTTCCGCCATCGCCTTGCATACGACAACATTTGTACACTTTTTAGATATGTCCTCACAAAAGCCCCTGAGATTCAGAGTGCCATATTTTCCCATCCAAACATCAACAGCATCGAGGTATTTATTCCAGTCGATGCCCGTCTTCCCTAAAAACTCAATGTACCGGAACAGGCTTAATCTCGCTTTGTCATATCCTCTCATACTATCTATCGAAGAAAGCACTTTATCATACAATTTATACATGGCGGTATCCTTATCGCCGGTAATTCGTGCGATGGCAAAAGAATGATAAGACTGATACACCCGGTCATAGTAAAGCGGGCCATATCTGTCAACGTACGCTTTTTCATGGTTTAGGAAGTAAGAGATATATTTTTTACCTACGCGCAAATTGCTCAATATATTGAAACTAATCTCATCCTCCCAGCCAGGCTGTACCTCCATGTATCGCATGACGGCAATTGTGTCCGGTTCCTGCCTGGGAAAAACAGTAAAATATTGCTCGTAGAAGTCTGGGTATTTCATCTCCATATTGTTGGAATATCCTTTGACCACTTCTTTCTTTCTATAGGAGGACAATAGCTGCAGGAAGCTGGCGGTATCCACGGGCACACCCGTAGTATAATGCCTAAGAAAGCCTTCGGGGGACAATAGTATAAACGCAGGCACATAAGTGACACCGTACTTTTTTGCCATGGCTTTTCCATCATTGCTTTCATCTATCGAAAGGGACAAAAAAACATAGTTTTTCAAACTGTCCTTTACAGTTCCCCGCGGCAGCACCTCCTTTTCCAGCTCCCTGCAAGGCGCACACCAGGTAGCATGTAAATAGACGAAAATATCCCGTTTCAACGCCCGGGACTGAACAAACGCCTGCCGTATATCCGACAACTGTCCGAAGCAGCGGACGGTTATCCCCCAGGAAAAAATCAGCATGATCAGGACCGAAAAAAACTTATTGTTCATAGGCGAGGTTTAAAAGACTGTGGAGCGATATTGCTATCCTCCACAGCCATTCAGCAATGATTATGACGCACATCCTCCGGCAGGAGCGGCAGAACAAGCCTTTTGCTTTGCGCCGGACCCGCAGCATGTTGTAATAGTATCCGTGTTTAAACAGGTTACATCCTTTTGCGAACCATCGTTATAGGTGCAGGTACAGCACTGCTTTTGAGCCGTTACGGTGGTGCCCACAAGCCCTTCCCCGCCAAGCACTTTTTTTAATTGCTGCCTTGTCAGGACCTCGGCATTGCTTAATTCCTGAAGCTTTAATTTCAGTTTTTTCATTTTTTTGAAAGGTTTAAATTGATAAATGGTTGCTAAAGGGCAATGTCGGCCAAACATTGCTTACACAGGCAACCTTTCTGTGCATTTGCTGATCAGCAATTACTTATGCTCTGATGAAGTATTTTAGATCTTCCACCTCATATCCCTCGGGGAACCTCCTGCCATTCAAATAGATCGTCGGGGTCTCCTCGATCCCCGCACGCTTACACCAATCCTTATGAGCTCGCATTATCGCATTTATCTCAACATCGTCGGGCTCAACCGGGAACTTTTTACACAATTCATTCATGTTTTGTGACTGATACCAGGCCGCATAAATCCTTTCCGTATCCTCCCAACCGTATTGACGACTGGCGGCTATCAAATATCTTATGGCATAATTCCTTTGCTCATCTCCCTCCGGGGCAACGGCAAAAACATAACGAAGCTTCAACTGGTTCGGGAATTTCGACAGCAGCTCCATTACTCTTTTGTGTATGCGTGAACAGGGTGCGCAATAGGGATTACTTACAACCGTCATTTCAAAAGGAGCCTGATCGTTCCCAAAAACGATCCCGGGTCCATGCTCTTCAAAGCTGACTCTCTCCATGCCATCCAATGTGGCGTTAAAGAATGCTTCGCTGGTCCTTATCCTTTGCAGCTCCCGTTGCAAAGGCGCCGTTTTCACAGCCTGGTTTATAAAGGGAAAGATGAACCAAGCAAGCGTTGCAGGTAACAAGAATAGGCTGCCCGTTGCAACGCAGCTGTCAACCGTCATCCCCCGAAAATCCATTCCATTCAGGTATAAGGTCGACACAATAAAAGTCAGCCATAAGATGGCCTGTACAGCGAGACAAAATGGACACCACTGTTTGCCGATTTTCCACTGGTAATAAATACTCCAGAATGTGTAAGGCAATGCACAAACATTGATCAGTTGCAATACTGGCAATGCATCCCGAATGGTCAGCAATGACAAGAGATTACCCAAAAAATAAACCCACCCGATATCACTCCAGCCGACGAGCCCCCGCAACTTAGCCGCAGGGCTTTCCAATATATTGTTACAATGAGTGAATTTACCGGCGCTACAGATACGGTGGACTAGGCTATTTTCTTTACCGATGGCCTGGATAACAAGCAGGGTGGTAATGATCACGCCCGTGAAAAACAGGCTAAAGAGAACAACATAATATCCGTCCCGAATGGGCAGATGCCTGTAAATTCCCCAGTACAGCGTTAGCAGAAAAAAAACAGCAGTTACGAAGGGGACCCGCAAATTGAATAATACATTCTTTATCCTGTTAGCCCTATAGTCCTTTTCTCTGCTATTGTCTGTAACTTCCGTCATCAGTGCGATGCCCCCCCATTTCTCTTTAAATTCGGATAAAGGCAGCCTTCCGAGCGCATGATGCCGGTTGACATACTCAACACCATTTATATCTACATTCGTGACAAGGACGAATTCCCGCTTCGGCTTTTCCAACTGAGAAATAAAGGGAGTTCCGATCTTGTTCAGCTCGTCTCCATGGACCCTGACGCTTATATTCTCGATGTTGTAATCATCCAGGATGTCCCCAATGGCCAGCAGACTGCCTGCTTCGGGATGCGCCTTTATGGTTTGTCTTAATCCGAGATCGGTAAAAGGAACATTCGCTTTTTCTAAAAAAGCATGAATGATGCTGCGCTCCTGCCTCGCTAGTTTCAACATAATGGTTATTTGAATCGAGTATTATAATAGCCAACCTTCACACCAGGAATGGGACATCCGGCTGCCCGTTGATGCGAAGAGGGACAACCAGTCGAATATTCTGCCAAAATTGCTGCATGACCCGTCCGGCGCCTTCAGCATTTGATCCTGGAATGCGCTTATCTCCGGGTAAAATTCAATCGCCCGCCCTGCCCACTCAAGCTCTTTCAGGCAAACACCAGCCTTATACAGTGCATATAGCAGATATTTATGAGCAGCGTGCCAGTGCCGGTCACCAGAGATGTCTGCCGGTGGCCGCGATCTACTCACCAGCCCGGTCGACCGGCAGATCAGTGATTGAACGACCTCACTGTTTATACCGGAGGATAGTATACTCGTCAAAAATAGCAGACACTGGGCAAGACCCCTAATCTGGGCGGCGGACAATTGCGCGAGGTCATCATCTCCGACCACCGTCAACAATCCTTTCTCCTCGTTGCCCAGATAGTCGTTGATCTCGTCCGTCAACAACACCAGGCACTCCTGATTGCAAAGGCGCCTGTACCTGTCCTGCGGATATTTTTCTGCGGTCAGTCGCCTGTAGAAATACATGGCCCTACCCAGCGTCCCCGTGAACAGAGAAATATCGCCGGCCTTTGAATAGACCACCGACCTGTACAGCTCATCATCCAGATCTGCTAGTATTTCATTGGTATCAGCCTCTATATAGTTATTCCGGGACAGCCATTCGACGGCCCAGCCAATTCCCGCCAAACCGTCGTCGAAGCTCAGCGAATCCACCTTATGAATATTATCGCTCAACTCATCCATCAATGCTCTTGCTTTTTGCAAGCATAACTCCCGGTCCACGGCAATGCCGGAAAGAAGAAAGTAGCAAATGCAAAGGCCTGCTGTCCCATGATATAATCCTAAGGCTCCGTCGAGATCATTTCCGATAGCGCCTAATTTCACTTCCAGATCGCGTACGTATTCTACATCCATTTCCAGCTCTTTATATATGTTTGCAACTCATCCTTCTTCATACTGCTGACGCTTAGATACTCACCAAGCAGGTGGCATTTTTCATCGATACTCTGATATGAACTGTTTACTCCCCTCTCATGAGGCAAATGGTAAAGACTGCCGGGCAGTCTTTTTACCTTATATCCTAATACTTCCAGTCGTTTGACCCGTTCAAGATCGTCCGGACCCCAGGAGCTTATATTTTCATTTTCCATTCCCGCCTGGATGTACCTGTCCCGGTTAAGGAATATCGCCCCGCCATAGGAACGCTTCACACCGATGCCCAACTTACCGCGATTGCTTTCCAATAGTTCCGGCTCCTGCAGCTTTATGAACATTGCTTTTAGCAACCTGTCCACACTCACAAAATTCCCATCGTAGGGGGATACCGCGGAGTAATAGTCTTCTCTTAACAACCTTACAGCCTCCGTAATCTGTTGTACAGGCAATACCACATCCGCATCATATAAGGCGATGTATGGCACATCTGCCTGCATCATCAGCAGGTTATGATATTTCGTGCGGTGGAATTTAGGATGACTGTCTTCTATGAAACAATAGCGGACTTCTCTGTTCAGCAGGGATGTATCTATCCTGGGCATGTCATCAACCTCCAATAACAATGTAGTTGTCTGGAAGTACTTGTAGATATAGCTGGTAATGGCATACACATTCTCAAGCCTTTCTTGGGAATCGATCCGCACAGGCATGAGAAACATCGTGTCGGAGAGATCGGTGCGATGTTTCAAAAGATCCTCCTTATAGTCACCAATGGTTTTACTTACAAGCCAGCCACATTGATCGTTGTCAAGCCCGGAAAGATGCTCATTAAAGGGAGGATAATATACATAATTGGATTTCCTGAAGGTCCTTGTGTTCGCCTTGTCGACCCAACCTGTATAATGCAAAATATTACACTTTTCGAATTCCGCCACGGGACTATCCACCCAACAAAAATCCAGCTCCGGATGGATCCTGAACGATCTCCCGGCCGAGAGGGCATTCCACCAGATCGCCCACATGCCTGCACACCAGGATTGTATCTTTCTCACACTGGCGCCCATCCCGCAATATCCGTTTTTCCTGTTGTGACCTTCCAAAAGCCCGTATACGGCTTCACCATCTGCTTCGACCTTCTCCCAGAATCCTTTCGGGCAGTTCTTTATTAAATATTGCGCTCCTCCGGCATCCTTATCATTTACCTCCACTACATCAGGAGATATGCCGATGACAGCACACATCGAATGGAATATATCCTCACCGGCCCTGCTTTTTATGTAATCACTATCCAGGTAAAAGCTTGTATTGGAAACATACCAGACATCATCGTGGATCAAGTCCTTAAAATTTGGCAGCGCCCTTAAGAGAACATCGGAGTCGTGATAAAAAATGACCTCTTCTTCCAGCTCCGGATGATCACGGAAATGGTTGGCTATTATATGAGGACAAATAGAATGCAAATATTTTTTTGCAGATCGCCTGTCTGAATAGCAGAAAAATCGGGCTTGCTTGTTCTCACTGATGAACTGTTTGAATGGTGTACTTAGCCCTTTATCGGCATTGTATCCTATCAGTACATGTATCCGGTCGGGCTCGATCTTTAACTGGTGGAAGTTAAATAGCTGAAGTTGTAATTGCCATAAAAAATAGAACTCATCCGGTTGAGCGGAAAGAAAGATCATGTGGATAAGGTTTAAACCGCCGGGCAGGCAGGAACCAAATCTAAATACATCTAATTAACAAAATTCTGCTAAACTTCCCGCAATAGATGTTTTCCTTTATCGCTCGTCAACGGCGTAGGTTTTATTTTCCGGGTGTGCGACTAGCCGGATACTTCTCCTCCCCCTTCGCATAAAACCAGAGGATTCGATTCATCAGCTCATCATCCCCATCATCCACATCCTTGAATGCCTGCGTGGCGGAGAGCCGCGCATAATTCGCCGCCTTCCCCTTCAACTCGGCAAAAGGCCTGTTCATCCGATCCAAAGGGATCCTATTCGGCACAAACGTATACGTATAAGAAGACTTTTGAGAAGAAAAACAGTCGAATAACGGCAACGCCGTAGCGTCGATCACATTCATCGGCGGGATACCAAGGATCTGCTCGATCGTCCGCACCATACCCGTCTGGTTGTAATTCGTATGGACCGGCTGACCTAACACGCTATAAGGACTGATGACAAGACCCGTCGTCCGGTAAGACGAGATATGATCCCACCCGCTCTGCGAGTCGTCTTCGGTGACAAAGATCACCGTGCTGTCCCAGAAACGGCTATGGGTAATCGCATCGACGATGCGCCCCAGGGCAAGATCGTTGTCGGCGACCATGGCCTGCGGCACCGGGAACGAAGGCGACATACCCGCCGTATGATCGTCAGGCAACGAAAGTTCCATGAAATCGGGGAGCACCCCACCAGGTACTCGCCCAATACTGTCCAGGTCATGGATAAAGATATCCGCGCGAAGCTGATCCGTAAACACCAGGTTATCACAATCGGGGTACGCCGTCGAGATCACCGGCCTGATCCGGGCGATCGTCGTCACATCGGAAAAACCCTGATCCGCATGATCCTGCCAACCCTTATAGATATCGCCCCATTTCAACGAGTGATCATACTTCGTCGTACAAGCCTCACCATAGATTCGCACCGTTTTGCCATGATCCATGGCGTCATTCCAGATGAACCCGTTCTTGTTATACACCAGCGCATCCTCCTGCCGGTGCGGATAGCTCCGGAACCAGGCACGGACCATTTTCTCGACATAGTCGGAAACCATCGCCCCATCCGTCCATTGATGTCCTTCCGCCGAACACTTCCCCGACGCATAGTAGTTATCCAAAAGAGAGAAAGCACCCACGAGCTTATGCTGATTCGGCGTCACACTGTCGCCATAGATACAAAGCTGCGGCATCCCCCGTCCCTGCGCGACATCGCCATAGACCTGGTCATAGGTCTTGTTCTCTTTGACGATATAGATCACATGCTTGAAGAGGCTGGGCTCCCCGATCCGCTCCGGCACCGGCCGCGGCTCGACATGCTTACGCGCAGGCCTGTTCGTCAATGCCAGCCGGAACATCAGGCTCTGTTGCTCCACATTCTTTGAATACCGCTTCAGCTCCCGCTCCGTAGGCACCGGGATGATGCTCACCGAAGCCATCTCCTGATGTATGGTATAGGCATTGAGCCCGGCAGCACCCGCGTTGTAGCCCATCACAGGCGATAGCACCCGCGAACCCTTGGCCTCATTATTGGCCACGTACAGGGTGTCATGCACCACCACCACTCCGCCGGGATAAGCTTCAGTAGGAATATACCCGAGAACGCGACGGTCCCGGATGCGGATCACACACACCGCATTGTCAAAGCCATTGGCCACATACAGCATGGTCCCGGTAGCATCCGTCGCAACCGCGTTAGGACTGCTCCCATAATAAGTAACATTACCCGAGAAAAGTCCCACCGGTATAGAATCCACGACCGCCGCCCGTTGCACATCTACTACACTCACATTATCGCTATTGCCATTACAGATATACAGGAACGCGCTGTCCGGACTGCAAACGATCGCGTTGGGATGAAGCCCCAGCGGCAATTCGGCCACCGCCGCCCCGCTCCCCAAATCGATCACAGAAAGCGTACCGCGAGCCGTTCCACCGGTCACAGGATTGGTATAGGCGCTGCCCCAGGGCGTACCGGCATGCTCCAGCGTGGTATCGGTCACCAGCGGCCCCGCCATGTTGGTGACATAGGCTTTTCCACCAACGAGCTTCACCCCATAAGGTGCCACGCCTGTAGCCGCGGTCCACACGATAGACCTGTCTGGAAAACGTACCTTGATCAACTGATTGTTCCCATTCAACACCACATACAAAAAAGGCACCCCGTCTTCGAACCTGACGGCGATATCGTTAGGCAGCGCCGCGGCAGCCGGAGCCACCGCCGGCAGGAATTGCGCAGCGACCTTTCCAAAGGAAGCCCCATCCCATTCGGCGACCATCAACGCAGAGGAATGGGTGCTACCCGCACTCCAGGCAATATAGGTCCGGCCCTCATAGACAAAACATTTGATCCCGCAATACGTGCTCATCAGCCCCCTGACCGCCGGCAACGAATCTGCAACGAACGTCCAGCGTCGAACGATCTGCTGGGTGGCCATGTCCAGCACCGCGATGCCATAACGGTCCTCGATCACGATATGCTGGCTGTCCGGCAACACGGCAAAGTCCAGGGCATGGTTCTCTTGCCGGGGGTCGCCAAAGGTCACTACTTTCCCGGCCGATGACAACCATCGGTTATAGGGCATCAACGTAAACGGACCACCCTGGTGCAGGGTGCTGTCGTCATAAGTCGTACGTTGAGCGAGAATAGAAGCGAAAGGAGCCACAACCAGGAGTAAAAGCAGCGAGCTTTTGAGCATTATAGTAGATTTATCAATAATCGAACTTAACCTGAAAACGTACTCCATACTGAGGTACATTAGGGTGGTCAAGATAGGAAAATCGTTCGATAAAATCGACTCGTAACAATTTGAAAATATTGCCAATCGCAAAGCCGGCCTCGATATAGGGCTGATTGCCCAAGGCAAATGTACTGGTTTGCCCATCTATCAGCGGGAACCGCATCAGCGAGGGGTCCTTCGCAGGATCGTTCTCGGCCCGCAGTCCGCCATACAACACCTTTGCCGTTAGTATCTCCCGCCATTTCAACCGTTTTAGCAAAGGGATCTTGTTAAAGATGAAACCGTTGAAATGATGTTCGATATCGACCCCCGCATAATGATCACTCACGAACTCCAGAAAGTTCATCAGATTATAGGAATCGGGCATATAGATATAGGTCTGGTTGACAGGCAGGATCTGCAAAAGCGGAAAAGGCAGCTTTCCCATCACATAGGCGCCGGATAAAGATACATCCGTATACCCAAATGCCGAAAGATAAAAACGCTTAAAGACGCTCAGGTTGACATCCTCATAGTTATACTGGCCCCCAAACAATCCCTTGACACCCGCGATATACTGAAGGCTAAAGATCGGATACTGATTGGGAAAAGGTATCCGGTAAACGCGCCCCTGGTAGAATTTCTCATGAGGCGCCCAGCGGATCAGGCCGGAAAACTGCGACGTCACAATGTTTGCCACGGTGTCGCTCACACCACTTTTAGGCTGCACATACGACAAAGCGCCGGTGGGCTGCTGCTCCCAGTATTTGAACCCGAAACCATAGGAGAGGTGGTTCGGGAGTTCCTGCAGATAGTCCACCCTGAAGATATCATTGTACAAGTAGATATTGTCGACTCCTCGTTTGAACGAAGATAAAAAGCCATTGTCCTGGAAGAACTGCAGTTCCTGCCCCGGTATCTTGACATCATGCTGATAAGTAGCTTTCAGATAGTGTTGTGGATACCCCCAATCCGATAGCTTGTTGAAGGAATAGGCAACACCCAGATCGTACTTCCATCGCTGATCGCCGAACCCATAGGCCCCATAGCCATCGAGCCAGATGCGTTTACTGAACAAAGGCGTGGTTCGGCCGCCCAGACCCAGCCTGAATCCCTCCACCTGATTAAAACTATAAAAGGTATTCACCGGCCCTATCTCCACCGGACCTGCGCTCTTATAGCCCGCAGCTACGAGGTTGATCAGGTCTTTGGTGTGGATAAAAGGACGCAGATGACGCAAGCTGTCGATATTGGCATATACCCGTGCTTCCCCACCAGTCAAAGGTTCCGACCGGTGTTGTTCCCAATAAGCCGGAGACCTCGACAAGGCGTCGGCGGAAGGCTCCAAAGAGACAGGCGCTTTAAAAACGCTATCCGGAATGGGCGCACCTGTTTGCAGGTGTGCATACGAGATATATTTCCGCCCATGAATGCCCCTGCTTTTCGAGGACACTGTAAAGTCGGCGGACGCATCCGAACTTATCCGATAGAAATGACCGCTTGGCGTCTTCACGAATTCCTGCCGGACATGAAAGTTCTTGATAAAATTCAGATTGATCCGCTTGCTCAACGTGACGGCAACCCGCTCAACGGCATAATTCCCGTCCAGTGTTATATAGAACATTCCCCGGAGGAGCAAGTCGTCGGGATTGCGTGGCTGAAAGTTTAGCCGCACCAGCCTCTCCCCGTTGATCGTCACGGTATCGCCCAAAAAGAATTCGTAGTAGGCAGGAGCACTGGCGGCAAGCGGACTCAGGAACTGGTTCGTAAAAAGCAGGATATTGTTATCATAAATGTCGACATCCGCCAGAAGCGTGTTGACATAGCTGCTCAAGCCTTTTGTATCCACGAGGTCGCCGTAGTCCACTTTTTTCTCGGCCAGGATATCCTGGCGATGATGCTCGGGTTTCTTCTGATAATAATTATTGGAAAGTTTTTCTTCGAGATAGATCGGATAGTAACGCGAAGTATCTCCCGCCAATGTATCGGGATGCTCGAAAAGGAATTTATAAGGACGAAATAGCTTTTTGTTGAGTTTTGCAGAGTCTATATCACGCAGACTGATCTCCAGCTTGTCATATTCTTCATAGCTCGCAAAGTCAAAGGACTCCGGCCGGTTATTCTCCTTGTTGGCGATCACCTTTCGGATCAATTCCACCGCGGGGTTCTCCTTGTTGCGGTACTTTCCGTGCTTGTCCGTCACTACCACCTGCGTCATCTTCTCCACGGCCGGCAGAAGCATAACAGTCAGCGTATCCCCGTCCGGCGTTAAAGTTTGAGCGGTATAGCCGACCATAGAGACCACCAGGGCAGCGTGTCCCGGCGCCACAGCCATCCTGAACCTTCCTGAAGAATCCGTACGGGTACCGCGATGCAGGCCCTTATTGTATACGCTGGCATTATACAACGGCTCTTGCGTCTGTCCATCCACAACGGTGCCCGATAAAATGTGCGCTTGACCATAGGAACGACCAACGATCAGAATAAAAACAATAAGTAAACCACAAAACCTGAGCTTTATATCCATAGGTCCGGCGCAAACTACGACACTTCCGATTACCGGGTTGCCGTTTAACCGATATTTAATTTGCGGGCGCCCGGCCCCAAATCGACCGCCTTGGCCTGGGATTTGCTCGAGTTCCAATGACATGCACACTTATTTCTTCGCCATATTGTTAGGCGTCTCCCGGCTTACCGGCATCCGGTCGATCGAAGCCTGGGCCAACCGGTTGTATCGGCACAAGCTGGTCTTTACACGTGTCCATGGGGAACATGGTGCAACCGGCATCCGCCTTTCCATCACCGCCTTCAACCCTTCACGGCTCACCCGCATCATCCGCGATCTCACCCTGCACTTCCGTGTCGGCGGCGCCACGCATATGTTCAGGCTGGCTGATACCAGCGCGGGGACCATCGAAAACTACCGGCTGCCGGCACACAGCATCTCCAGCTTCTCCTGCGAGGCCTCCCTCGGCGAGCATCCCATCACCGATATCGTCACCATCCACTTTACCTACCTCGACGAAAACAATTTCCGGCACCATGTCTGGATAGACGCCCCCGGCCGGTTCCAGCCGCAATAAGTTCCTGTATATTTGCCCATGACAACCACAGATACCTCCAACCTCAAAGGGCTCCTGGAGAATATCCGCACCGTGGGCCTTTGGGATCGCCTGTTTGGCTGGAAACGGATCAAAGACCAGCTCATGGCCGCCGCCGCCGATCTGGAACGGCTGCAGGCCCAAAACAGTTTATTACAGGATAAAACCAGCACCCAGGGCCGCCAAATCGATCTGCTGGACCAAAAGAACGAGCAGCTGGCCGTGGGTCGCAACCAGTTGGTAGAAGCCAATGCCCAATTGCGCGTCGAGGACGAAAAACGCCGCCAGGAGGTCAACAAACAGCTGGCCACACTAGGACAATACCAGGATCGTATCCTGGCCGAACGGGAGTCGGAAAAAGCGCTCATCCATCAAAAAGAATTGGATCGCCTCGAACGGCAAAAATCGACCTGGCGTGATCATGAGGTACTTACGAAGCACAGCCTTAAAACGATCTGCAGCCGCCACACCATCGATTACCTCGAAAAGGTTCCCTTCAAAGGCGAACCGGATAACACGGTCTCCATCGGGGCCGGGTTTATTGTATTTGATGCAAAAAGTCCACGCGGCGACGACCTGGGCAATTTCCCAAACTATCTGAAGGAACAGTCGGAAAAAGTAAAGAAATATGCGGGTGAAGAGGGTGTTAAAAATTGGATCTTTTTCGTCGTTCCCCTGAATACCCTTGAAGTCCTGAAGACCTTTGTTTACCAGTTGGCGGACTATCATGTATTTGTGGTGACGGTCGACGCCCTCGAACCCATCCTCCTTAGTCTCAAAAAGATCGAAGAATACGAATTCGCCGACCAGCTCAGCCCCGACGACCGCGAAAATATCTGCCGAGTACTCGGCAAGTTTGCCCATCTCTCGAAACGTCGCGTCCAGATCGACAGTTATTTCATCAGTCAGTTCATGGAGCTGGCCTACAAATGCGAGAACGACCTGCCACCGGACATGCTCGAAAAGGCCATCGAATTCGAACGCGCCGAAAAGCTCAGCCTGCCCCAACCCCGGCGAGGCAAGGCAATCCCCATCGCCGACCTCGAAAAGGCCATGGCCAAAGTGCGCCACGACGCCGGCACCAAAGGCATCGCCCCCGAAGACATCAATCTCACGAACAGCCTCAACGACATTCCCCTATACAAACCCGAAGACTAACCCCTGGCACAACATTTTAATATAGCTGCAGAAAAGAACAAGCATATGTTGCATAAAGGAAACTACCCCAGCTCTTATCAGCACCAGCCAGTCCGGCTTAGGCAAAAAGCCGCGGAAATAGCCAATGATCTGATCGCCAATGGTGTCGACGAAAACAGCGCCGCCGAAACCGGCCTCCGCAAGGCCCGCGAATTCTTCCTCAACCGGGCCTCAAAAAGCAGCCGCATCAATCCCGATCTTCCGGCATTTCCATAACGCCCTACCACGAAATAGTAAACGAATGCCACCCCTCGGCAAAACCATACTGCACCTTCATTTCCGTAGTATCACAAATTTGTTTGATGATCGACAACCCCAACCCATTGTTGTCACTCGCATTGGATCGCTTATAAAACCGCCGGAAGATCCTGCTCCCGTCAAGCGCCTCTGTCGCGCCCGTATTGCTCACCCGCAGACTATGTTCCTCGAGCCGGGCATGGATCTCACCCTCGATCACATTGTGGCGGATGGCATTGCTGAAGAGATTATTGAGTAAGATATCGAGCAGCTCCCTGTTCGCCGGTATCGAAGCCTCCACCAGCTCCAGCTTGCAATGCAGGCTTCTCGCATGAAATAGCTCCTGCAGTTGATGCACCTTGTCGCTAACGACGACGTCCATGCGGATATCATCGATGCCGGTGAACTGACGGTTGTCGATCTTCGTTAGCAACAACAGCGACTCCTGCAATCGTTTCATCCTGCGCACCGCCGTATATACGCCTTGCACCAGCTCACTCTGACGCTCGCTCATGCCCTCCTGTACCAGCAGATCCAGGTTCGATCGTACTATCGCCAGCGGCGTCTGCAGCTCATGTGATGCATTTTCGGTGAATTCCCGCAGATTCCGGTACTCCTTGCTGGCATTCTCCGCCGCCTGCTTGAAATGCGTATTCATCAGCTGAAACTCCTCGATGTTGGTCTCCGGATACATCGGCTCCGCACCGCCATCGACCTTAAAAGAACGTATCAGTTCCAAACTCCGGTAAAAAGGTTTCCATATCTTCGAAAGCACCCGGCGGTTCACCAGGATAAAAAAGAACAACGTCAACAGGATAGTCACCACCGTGATCTCTACGATCAGGATCGTCATATGGCGGGTCCCTTCCAGTGGCTGGCTGATCGTCACCAACCACGTCTGCCCACTGGCCACCAACGAAAAACTCAACTTCCGCGAGATATGCATCTTCCTCTGCTCAGGTATAAATACCATCGTATTGCTAAGCGAATCGGCTTCGGCAGACCTACCCGATGTAAACGTTATATGTTCATCATCAAAAGCCGTCACCTCCGGCAGCCGCCCATTCGTCTTCACATACGCCTCTATCCGGCTCTTACTCCGCAGCAGCCCCTTATCCAACTCGCGCTGCAAGGCATGCCGGATAAGAAAATAAGCGCTCACGATCACCACCACAAAAAGCACCATGACGGCGGGAACGATATGCTTGTAATAATGTGTAGTAAGTTTCATGCGAGCGAGAATTTATACCCCATTCCATGAACGGATTTGATATAATCCGGGCAACCGGCCTCTATCAGTTTCCTGCGCAGATTCTTTACATGCGAATAGATAATGTCGAAGCTGTCGGTCATCTCCACCGAAGCCTCCCAAAGATGATCCGCAATCGATTCCTTGGTGACGACCCTGTTCTTATTGCTCACGAAATACACCAGCAGATCATACTCCTTTCGCGTCAAGTTGAGCTCCATATCGTCCACCCGGATAGACTTGCACAGCAGATCGATCGTCAGCCGGTCGAGGGTGATCACATTCCTGCCATCGAAAGACCGCCGGCGGATGATCGCATTCACCCTTGCCGAGAGCTCCGCCAAATGAAAAGGCTTGGTCAGATAATCGTCGGCCCCCAGACCCAGCCCCGCTAACTTGTCATCCAGGGAATTCTTCGCGGAGATGATCACCACCCCATCCGATTCATTCTTTTGTTTCAGTTCCCGCAACAGCTCGAGCCCACTCCCGTCCGGTAAACCGATATCGAGTACAATGCAATCATAGCTGGCGTGGTCTAATTTGGCCTTGGCCATGGAAACGGTGGCGACTGTCTCACAGACATACATGCTTTGTAAGAGGTAGCTGCTTATATTCCGGGATAACGAAGGCTCGTCCTCGATAATTAGCACGTTCAAGCAGGTAAAATTTTAGCAAACATACCAAAATTAAAGAGAATCCCCTAGTGGCCCCGTCGATTCGATTTAATTCACAAAACATCTGCCCTTGGGCGTTCGCCGGTATTCCAACCCGTTGTTTCTTTGTTCAAGATTAAACGCCATTTTATGAAAACCCAAGCAATCTTTTTCGGCTCCTCTCGAAACAACACAGCGACCCTCCAGCCCTATCAACCTGCTGTAAATCGCATCAAAGTCTCCCTCCACCAAATCGTAGAAGATTTGTTCACTGGTCTTGACCCCCTTGCGCGCAAAAACAACAATGTCGTCATCAACGGTATCCCCCGCGGCCTTTCCTTCATCGCCGAAGAGAACGTCCTGGCCTACGTGCTCTGGAATCTCCTAAGCACCGTCGTTTCTGAAAAAAGAAATGAATGTGTCCATGTCTATGCCCTCGTCGACGACCAGCGGACCATGATCTGTGTCAACGACGCGGGAACCTACCTCTATCGCTCTCTAGCTCCCGAATACCGGAAGCTCCAGGAAGCCGCAATGCAGGTCGGCGGGTCCATCAATCTCTACAACGACGAAAAACACGGACACAACCTAACCTTTAGCATATCCAACACCCGGATGGCGGTCTAATACCGCTATCCGGCTTTACCACAGGCGCCCCAAAAGACCTCACCGCGGTAACACCGTTACTATCACCCGTTTATATCGCGTCAATGGCGGCGTCCCCTTATCCGTTACCGCCAGGATAAAATGAATGGTCTGCACACTATCCACCACCGGCGCCGTCACCGGCAGATCGTACAGATTGGAAGCATAAGGCCGGAAACTCACTATCCCTTTATAAGTCCCTGCCTCCGGGTATTGAAACCATTGATAACTCAGCGAATCTCCATCAGGATCGGAACTGCCCGCGGCATTCAAATGAAAGGTCTCGCCGGAATGTACCGTAAGATGATCGGCATGTGCAAGCGCCGGCACGGGCGGATGATTACACGCACCAAAAGACTTCGTCGTCCATGCCATCCTCGCCGCAAAATCATTCTGCACCGCCGTCCGCCACCGCCAGATGGTCAACTGATTGCCTGTGTAACCCGTCTTATCCGTCGCAACATACACAGAGTCATCCGCATTGGTCCAGATAGCACGTGTTTCCGGCTCATCGGCCGGCCAGTTCTCCCGCTTGAACATCCCCACATTGGAATCCCGAAACCCAGGCAGATAATATTCATACCTCCCACCCCAGCCGCCATAATTGGGATGTTCTGGGTCGTCAAGCCCATTGTCGATCAGTCCCAAAAAGCTAGGGGTGTCACCCTCCATCCCATAAGCCACATCGGGATAGGCCGCACCGAGGGGGCCATGTCCCTGCTGGATATTGCTCGCGAGCCAAGCATTGGAGACGATGTCTTTGTTCGAACCGGGATAAGGGAATGACATGCCAAGCCAGGTAGCATAAGTATAGTTATAGCCGGGACTCACAATGTAGAAGATCGAAGGAAAATTACGCCGGATCCACGGACCGCTATCGTCCTGGTCAGAGATGGTATAAACGCGGAGTTTCTTATACAACCGCTCCGCCTCTGCCGGGCGCTTCGTTTGCCTTATCGTCCACAACGCCTGCGCCAGTGTCGTAGTGCCACCCCATACCGTCACCCATACCGGCCGGTCATCGGGCGCTTCCAATACCTTAACGATCCAGTCCGACCCTTCGGAATGCTTGCCTTCTCCTACGCCCTGCATGCCGTATACCGCCAGTCCATGCTTGACCTTTAGCCGCAACTCATCATAGGTAGGAAATCCCTTCTCGTGCAACAATAAATTAGGCTGAATTTTTTTATACGCGGCCAGCACCTTCAGGATACTCTCCGGCGCTACGCGATGTTGTTGATGGATCGAGGTCGTGGCAATTAATCCTTCTACCCTCCATTGATTGGAATAAAGCAGGAAGCGAATCAGTGATTGCGTATCGTCAGGGTCGGCCTCGATATCCGTCAACACGATCACCCGTAATTTCCCCGTAACCTGCGCGGAGCACCGCGAAAAAAGCCCCAGGCTCAAGCCCACGGCCAGCGCGAACCAGCGCACTCTGACCCGGCTGTTTTTAAAAAGTTTAATTGCCATATGTAAATTTTTGAAAAATAGTTCAAATGGCAAATTTTTTATGTTAACGGGTTAAACCAATTGCGCGCTCGGCAATCTACCGATTCAACAAACAGTTAAAATTTACTAACATGAGATCGAAGATCCACGAACACCTTAAAAATTCGTTTACGCTCGTTCGTAAATCGAAGAAACTATCCATCACGCTGGCGTCAACAGTTGTCATCGCCAGCCTGATCGTTGCTTGCAACAAGAGCAATTCAAATGGCGGCAACAATTCCGGTACGAGCACCTCGCCAAACACGAGCACTACGCAAATGCAAACCCAGGCCGACGACGAGGCACAGGTGTCCACGGAATTGAACAATGCCGAAGATGATGTCAACAATTCATTGAATGCCAGCGCAGCTTTTAGCGGCGTCAGCACGACCAGCCAAACCAATGGTGTGGAAACCGCCGGCGGTAGCACCTCGCTGCTCCTCGACCTTAGCATCTGTGATGCTACCGTCACCACCGACACCGCCAATGGCCTTCGTCAGCTGGTCATCACTTACAATGGTTTAAATTGCCGGGGCAACCGTATCCGTACCGGTGTCATAACCATCTCGATCCCCGTGGGTACGCGCTGGCGCGATAGCGGCGCCGTCGTGACGGTTAACATCGATAACCTCAAGATCACCCGCGTTCGCGACCACAAGACCATTACCATCAACGGAACCTATACCTTCACCAATGTCAGCGGTGGCCTGCTTCGGGACCTTGCTACCCGCGGCACGATCACGCATACTGTCACGGCCAATGACGTGACCATCCAATTCGCCGACAGCGCCACCCGCACCTGGAGTGTAGCAAAACAAAGGCAATTCACCTACAACGATGGCGTCGTCGAGACCACCACCGGTACCCATTCGGATGGGACGAACAGCGATATCGCCGTCTGGGGTACGACCCGCTATGGAAATTCATTCGAGCGACTCATCGTTCAACCCATGGTCGTCTCTCAGTCCTGTGACTGGCAGCTTACCAGCGGTGAGACCGAAACCATCCGTCCCGCCGTTACCATGACGGTCACCTATGGCCTCGATTCCGACGGCAACCCCACGGGCTGCCCCACTGCCGGCAACTTCTACTATTACAAGGCCGTATGGACCATCGGGAACAAGACTTACACCTTTATTGCTCCTTACTAAGCAAATTAGTTTTAACCCCTTCATTTTCGTCGCCAGGTCGTTCTCCTTCCGGGAGAGCGACTTTTTTTTGCTCCCTGCCACCCTCCTGACATACCGCTGTCACTACCCCGTCCTACCTTTATATAAACAACAAAGCCATGACAACACAAACAACCACCACCGCCCTCATTCCCATGGAAGCCATCCGCGAACACTGGCAAGGCCACCGCCGGCTCACCCGCCGCGTCATCGAAGCCTTCCCCGAAGAGGCCTTCGAGTCCTATTCAATAGGCGGGATGCGCCCCTTCAGCGAATTGGCATTGGAAATGATCGGCATGGCCGAACCCGGTATCAATGGTATCCTCACGGGCAATTGGGCAAAGTTCGGCGAGCTGGAACATGAGGTCCCTGGCGCAGGCAAACACGACAAGGCCCATATCCTCCGCCGCTGGGACGAAATCACCGAACTCATCGACCGCCTCTGGCCGGAAATTCCCGAAGGCCGCCTGGAACAGGTCGAAACCGCCTTTGGACTCTACAGCCAGCCTATCTATAATACATTGCTATATTTCATCGACAACGAGATCCATCACCGCGGCCAGGGCTATGTCTATCTTCGCTCGCTTGGGATCGAGCCCCCGGCCTTCTGGGACCGCCGCTAACCGCCGCAGCCCGGCGCCGCCTGGGCGGCGCCGGGCTAATTCCCATGCCTATACTCCTTCGGCGACTTCCCCGTCTTCGCCTTGAACACCTTCGTAAAATGCGAGGGGTGCTCAAACCCCAGCTCATAGGCGATCTCGCTGATCGAATTCTCCGTTCCCCATAAAAGATTCTTCGCCTTCTCGACCAGCTCCAGCTGGATATGTTCCACCGTACTCTTCCCAGTGAATCGCTGCAACAAGTCGCTCAGATAAGAAGTCGACAAATGCAGCTGCGAAGCAAAATATCCTACGGAGGGTATGCCGGCCTCGATCAGCGAACCCTGGCTGAAATAATCTTTCAACAGCCCTTCAAATCGTTGCACGACATCGGAATTCACCTTGGCGCGGGTATAGAACTGCCGGTCATAGAACCGGTTGCAATAGTTCAGGAGCAGCTCGACCGTACTCACCAGCACGCTCTGGGTATGCTTGTCGATCGGCAGCGAGATCTCCCGCTCGATCTTATCGACACAGTCTTTGAGCACCGCCGCCTCTTCATCGGAAACATGCAACGCCTCATTGACCTCATAGTGAAAAAAGGTATAGGAAGACATCCGCGCACCCAGACTCGTGCCATGAAGCAGGTCCGGATGAATAAACAAGCCCCAGCCTTCATCGACCTTGACATTAGGCCCCGGACCGATCACCTGGCCCGGGGCGGTAAACAATAGCGAACCCTGGTTGAAATCATAGTGCCCTTTGCCATAATAGAGCAGCCCCTCAAACCGCTTGCACGAGATCGTATAGAACCCAAACCGGTACAATGCCTCGGTCTTAGGCCGCCCGGCATAAAAATCACTATGGTTGATCACGCTGATCAGCGGATGCCGTGGCGGCGTATACTGCACCAGCGCATGAAGATCGGTAATGGATTCAATATCGATATAGTCCCTCATATTCCCATTTGAGCGGTAATCGCTTTTTTAAATGCAACATCATCGAGCTGACGCCGGGTTTCCATCAACGCACCGGTTTCATGCCCCGAAAGATAACGCAATCTCTCACTCCCATCCGTCGCCGCCTCAAAGATAACATCCGCTACCTCGCCAATGTTCTCGGACATAGGCCAATGCTCCACCGCCGCTAAAAGTTTCTCAAAAGGCGCCTTATATTCGGCAACCTCCCCCACTCCATAAAAACCCATCGAACGCCCGGCGAAATTGGTCTTGTAACCACCCGGCTCGACGATCTTTAACCGGATACCGAATGGATTAAGTTCATATTGAAGCGACTCGGTGAGCCCTTCTACAGCAAACTTGGTGGCATGATACAAAGTACAGTAGGGGAATGTGACGCGCCCACCGATGGAAGACACATTGACGATCACCCCGGACCGGCGCGCTCGCATACCCGGCAGCACAGCACGGGTCATCTCGATCAATCCAAAGACATTGACCTCGAATTGGTCCCGGATCACCGTATCGGAGGCAGCCTCGAGTGCGCCCAGCGTGCCATAACCGGCGTTGTTGACCAGCACATCGATCCCCCCGAACCGCTCAACCGCAGCAGCTACAGCCGAAGCAATACTGGCCTTATCGGTCACATCCAGCCGCGCTACCAGCACGTTATCCAGATCCGCAAACGAACCATCAGGCGTCCGCATCGTAGCGACCACATTCCAGCCTTTCTGATGAAATAATTTTACCGTTTCCTTTCCAAAACCGGACGAAGCGCCGGTGATTAATATTGTCTGTTTCATGGACACAAAGCTCCGCCGAAGCCGCCCGCCCCAGTTATACCTTTCTCGCGAAGATTTATACATTTCCCGGAAAACCGATACAGTAAAACCACCTACTTTTGCAGCATGAATTACAGATTACTCGGCCGCAGCGGGCTAAAAGTATCCGAATTATGTCTTGGAACCATGGGTTTTGGCACGGAAGCGGGTTGGGGAGCAGATAAAGCAGCCAGTTTCGCGATCATGGAAACCTTCGCCAAAGCCGGCGGCAACTTCCTCGATACCGCCAATATCTATAAATTAGGAACGAGCGAAAAGATCATCGGTGAGTTCATCCAGCCGCGAGACCGCGACTTCTTCGTCATCGCAACCAAGTATTCGCTCAAGGACAATACCACCAATCCCAACGCCAGCGGCAACAACCGCAAGAACATGATGCGCAGCGTCGAGGACAGCCTCAAACGCCTCCAAACGGATTTTATCGACGTCCTCTATCTCCATATCTGGGACGACCTCACGCCCATCGACGAGATCCTCCGCGGCCTTGACGATCTTATCCGCCAGGGCAAGGTCAACTATGCCGCCATCAGCGACACGCCCGCCTGGATCGTCAGCAAAGGCAATACGATGGCCGAACTCATGGGCTGGAGCCAATTCATCGCCCTCCAGATCGAATACAGCTTACTACAACGTACACCCGAACGCGACCTCATCCCCATGGCCAGACACTACAATATGACCGTTACACCCTGGGCTCCTCTGGCCGGCGGCGCGCTCACAGGCAAGTACCTCAAAGGCGGCCAGGGCCGCGTCAAACCGGAAAGCAACCGCCGCGACGATAACAGCACCCGCATCACCCGCGAAGTAATGGCCATCGCCGAAAAGCTCAACGTCGAACCCAGCCACGTCGCCCTCCAATGGACCCGCCAGCAAAACTTCGAATGCATCCCCATCGTCGGCGCCACAAAACTCGAACAGCTCGAAGAAAATATAAACTCGATCAACCTGATCATCCCCGAAGAAGACCTCAAAGCGCTCGACGCCGCCAGCGCCATCGACCTCGGCTTCCCCGGCAAATTCTTCCGCGAAGAAGGCGTCCGCCAAAACAACTTCGGCGGCTTCTTCAACCGCATCGTCAAGCGGTGATCCGGGCTACAGCCCCAGATACTGCTCCGCCGCATCCAGCACAAGATCATGCCCATTTAGATAGGCCTGCGTCGTCTCACGCGCATAGATATCCGGCGGCACACCCACCCCTTCATAGATGTCCCCATTGAGAGATTTGAACATCGAAGAGCTGGTATAGACAAACATATAGCCGCTGGAGCCCCAGGCCGAACCACCAATGGTGAACTGACCGCCATCAAAATATACGGACGACGTCAGCGGACCGTTGGCACCCCAGGTCCTGGTGCCGATGAACTTCCCATTTGTCAATGTCTTGACCGCCATGATCGTGATCTCGGACATGCTCACACTGAGATGATCACCCAACACCACGATGGGCGCAGTCACATTCACCGAACCGCCCACCCATGGCTTGACCACCGCCGGCGCCCAGGGCGAATAATCCAGCCGGTTCACCCCATTCTTGTACCGCGTATACCCAAAAGTATACTGGCTCGTCACCATCTGACCCACGAGATAATCCAGGTCTTCGATCTCCCCACCGCCATTGCCCCGCAAGTCGATCACGATCCCTTTGAGACTACTGTTAAACCGATGCAACAACGTGAAGAATTGGTTGAACACCGGAGCCGTATTGGCCCCAGCCTGCGAAAGCGCAAAATTGCTGAAATACAAGTAGAGCACCGACCCGCCAAGCGTACCCGTGATCGCCGTAAATGGCGTAGCCGTACCTTCCAGCGACACGGTGTCCGTCCCCTTGACCACCGACCCCTGGTCGAGATATTTCGTCGGGATCAGCGAATCGATCACCGCGGTGGGAAACGTGCTGTCTGTAAAATAATTGGGGTCCGTCCGAAGCCTACGATATTCCGCAGGACTAAAGCTGTTGCCCGTTGCCATGAATTGCAGCGTATAATGCGAGTCGATCAACCCCTGGGTCATCTGCGAAAAATACTGCTCGGCCTTCGCCTCATGGGCGCTGTCGAAGACCGTCAGCTGATCGAAAAGCGGCTTATACATCTTATACATGTTGTCCCAGTTAGTGGTGTCGACCCCCCAAAAGACATAGTTGGTATTCATCCCATTCCAAAAACTCTGAAAGACGTCCGGATAGTTATCCCCGGGATAGCTGGTGGCTTGGGGCGAAGAGGCGATGGTTTTCCTGCAGCCGGCAAGCGCCAGAAAGCTGCACAGAACTCCCAGTAGGGCTACACGAGCGCTAAGCGTACGAAGAGATAGTTTCATGTCCGGCTATTTTTTAAAAAGCGAAACGATTTTTTTAACTTGAACGGTGCATCCCAGCGCCAGACCGAAATTGTCATTGTACCGCGGCGCCTGGTTCATTTGATAATTCTTCTGCTGGTCGGTCATCGCACGATAATACCGCCCCTCCAGATAAAAGGTATAGGTCTCGAAAAGCTCGTAACTAACCCCGAGCCCGGCGGCTACTCCAAATTCCAGCCGGTTGTCCTTACTGCTGTTGAAGGTATACTTCTGATCATAGCTATAGGGGTTATTCTCACCCAGGACGCTCGTAGGATTCACCGTTGTATAGACGGTATCATTCTCATTCAGGATATTCGCCTCGACTCCCTTCTGCCGGCCACTCGCCCAATACGCCGCATAGCCCCCCACATCCACAAAACCACGCAACGCCGTGCCCCCGAAAGAGAACCGGAGATTCAGCGGTAATTGCCAATAGGTATTATAATTCTTCTGATAAACGCCGGTAAAAAAACCCGTGCGCACAATGTCATAGTTCTTGGTGATATAGGTAGGAGTGGCCATCACGGAAAGCCAGTCAAAGAACCGATATCCCACCGGGATACCGATGTCCCACCCTTTCATGCCCTGATAAGTGGTAAATGGTTCGCTGGCGTTGCCGGTCGTGAGATAATTCATGTTCGGCCCTCCTTCGACGCCCACAAAGAGCTGACCGTTGCTTTTCAAACTGCTCATAAGCAATAATAAAGTTGCCGTGCAGCATAGAGTCAATATTCGCATAATGCAATGATTTGTCTTTTTTGAATACGATAACCCGGGGAATACGGTTGCCCCTGACTGAAGCAAATATTGGACCCGAAAATCAAACTCCATTCAAAAACTCATTCAACCCCTGCTCTTGCGGCAAACCTAGCTTCTTCCGTACCCGATACCGGCTCATCCCCACCCCCCGCACCGATATATTCATCAGCTGAGCGATCTCCTTCGAACTAAGATTAAGCTGCAGATAGGCACACAGCTTCAGATCGGAATTCGTCAAAACCGGGTACCTCGCCTTCAATTTCTTCAAAAAGTCATTGCTGATCTCATTAAAATGCGACGCAAATTGCTCCCAGTTAGCACTATTCTTCCCGACCCCATTCAGCAGATGTAAAGCCGTCTTCACATCATGGTTATTCCCCGTCGTCCTGTAAAGCTTCTGCAACTCGTCCTTCACCCGGCTCAACGCATCCTCCCGCTCGACCAAATGCATGCTGGCTTCGGCCAGCTCCCGCTTCTTCAAAAGTACCTCCTGCGCCAGCTTTTCAACCCCAATTCCTCATCATGAACGTCGCGGTCGGTGGCAACTGGCCCGGTTCGCCCACAGCCCAGACAGTATTCCCCCAAAGCATGTATGTCGATTATGTGCGGGTTTTCCAGTAACTTGAAAAGAATAATCATGAAAAAACTACTCCTGATAGTAGCCGTCGCCTTTAGCTTCGCGCCCCCGCCAACTTCAAAAGTCATCTTTTTCGACGACTTCAACACCGGACATCTCGACCGCTCGAAATGGAACGTCGAGACCACAGGCGCTCACTACAATGCCGAACTCCAGGCCTACGTCGACTCCGCGAAGACCCTCTATGAAGAGAACGGGGCACTGGTGATCCAGCCCTGCTATACACCGGGCTTCGTGACAAAGGATGGGCAAAAATTCGATTTTATTTCCGCGCGTATCAATACCCGGGACAAATTCGACTTCCAGTATGGTAAGGCCGAAGCACGCATCCGGCTCGATACCGGGGCAGGACTGTGGCCGGCCTGGTGGATGCTGGGCTATGGCGACTGGCCGGCCTGCGGCGAGACCGATATCATGGAATTCGTCGGTGAGCAGGATTGGGCCAGCGCAGCCGTGCATGGCCCCCACTATAGCGGCGAAACGCCATTTGTGAATCGCTATTACTTCCCTTCGGGTGATGACGTCCGGCAGTGGCACACTTATGCAGTGGACTGGACCCCCGATAGCCTGCTGTTCAGCTACGATGGCCACACGATGTTCCGTCTCACCCGCGTGATGGCCACCCACTATGGCCCCTGGGCCTTCGACCAAAAGGAATTCCTGATCCTCAACTTCGCCCTCGGCGGCGGCTATCCGGCAAAGATCAACGGCCTCGACAAACCCTATTACGGCATGTCCCAGTCGACCCTCGATCTTATCAAACAACACAAAGCAAGAATGTTCGTGGACTGGGTCAAGGTCACGCAGATGCGCTAACTTCTCCAGGCGCCTGCCCTCCCACGGGCAGGCGCTTTTTTCTGATCTCAATGCTTACCCCTTCCTCTGCCAAAGCGTATAATGCACCGTTAGCTGCGCCGTCATATTATTACCTATAGACGCCTTGCCCAGCAAATTGCCATTGAAATCAGTGAACGTCAGCTCCTTCGTAATGGGCTTGAATCCTTGGATGTACCTGACGCCCACGCTGAATCCCCGAGGCAGCTGGTAAAAGATTCCCCCGGCAACGCCCGTCTCAAAGGAACGATAAACGTCATGTACGGTTGCCGTATAATTCCCCGAATGAGCCCGCGACACCAGCAACAACCCGATCTCGGGTCCCGCCTGCACGGCGAACCGGCGGGTTACGTAGAAACTAAGGAGAACGGGCAGGTCCAGATAATTCAACCGTAGCGCAATTTCCGGCCCATTATTGGGCTCATGCTCGACACCCCCCTTTTGCGAATAAAGCAGGTCGGCCTCCAACGCAAACCGCCTGGACAGCGGCAACTCGCCGAAGACACCGGCATGAAGCCCCGTCTTCCAATCGCTGGTATATTCCATCGACCCATAAGATTCCTTAAAAGAGCTCTCATTCAACCCGAGGCAAAGCCCCAGCCGCGCCTTAGCTTGCGCCCGCGCGCCCGCCACCGCCAAAGAAAATACCACTACGACTAACAATTTCCTTTTCATAGATAGTTTTATAACGATTTACCTCTCCCAGACCCCCCCGCCGTCCACAAGCTAAATATACTATTTTTGTGAGGTATGAGAAATCTATCACTCATCCTCCTGCTCCTCGCACTCAAGGCCTCCGCGCAAACCCCGGCAGTCAAAACGGCACAAGACCCCTTCGTAAGAACGGCGCAAGGCTATATAAAAGGCACGACCGAAAACGGGATAGCCGTATTCAAAGGTATCCCCTATGCCGAGCCCCCCATAGACGCCCGACGCTACCTCCCGCCTACGCCACATACCCCATGGGCCGACACCCTCAACACCACAGAATTCGGCGCCTCTGCGTCTCAACCAAAAGGCGCCGGCGTCACCGGCTCCGAAAATTGCCTCTTCCTCAACCTCTATACCCCAAAGGCCGATAACCAAAAACGCGCCGTACTCCTATGGGTACACGGCGGTAGCATGACGGCCGGAACCGGAAAGGGCATGGACGGCCATGCCTTTGCAGACAACGACGATATCATCACCATCACCATCAACTACCGGCTCGGTGCATACGGTTTCCTCTACCTGGGCGACCTCGACAAAAAATACCGCCAATCGGGTAACCTCGGCTTATTGGACGTCATTGCCGCCCTCCAATGGGTGCATCAGAATATCGCCGCCTTCGGCGGCGACCCAAACAAAATCACCGTCATGGGCGAATCCGCCGGCGCCAAACTGCTCAGCGCAGTGATAGTCTCGCCGGCGTCAAAGGGACTGTTCAGCCACGCCATCCTCGAAAGCGGCTCGGTACAGTGTATCCGCGATATCACCACCGCAAAGAATGAACGCGGCATCTTATTAAGACAACTTGGCCTAAAACCGGACGAAGCCGCAAAGCTCCTTACCCTTCCCGCCAATGTAGTGATAAAAGCACAAGCGAAGATCACCGGCGGCATTGGCGGCAACTCCGCATTCGGTCCGGTGCAGGATGGTGTAACGATACCCGAAGACCCATATCGATACGCAGCGCAAGGAAAAATAAAAAACATCGAAGCCATCATCGGCACGAACGAGGACGAAGGGGCCTCCTTCGCCCCAAAGAATTTCGGCGACGCCGACGCCGAAGTCTTCAAGCCCCTGTTCCGCGACAACGAACCGATAGCCAACGCCTACTACCAAACCCTGGTAAAAAAGGGCTCTCCCTACACTGCCCTGGTTAAAACCATGACACAGTACATGTACCAGTTGCATTCCTACCGCTTTGCCAAAGCCCTCACCAACGCCGGCACCCCCGTATGGATGTATCGCTACAAATACGAAGACGGCCAAAAGTTCGGCGCCCATCACGGCGACGAACTGCGCTATATCTGGGACGCCACGCGCATAGCCAACTTGCCCAACGCCGACCCCGCCAAAAAACAGCTGGCAAAAAGCCTCCACGGCGCCTGGGTCTCCTTCATCAAAACTGGCGACCCCAACTGCGAAAGCCTCCCCCAATGGCCAAGATACAGTACCACCCGTAAACAGATCATGGTATTCGACGCCACCGACACCGTCGTCGCGCTAAAAGAAGTCTACAACGACAAAGATTTCCCCTCCGCAGTCTTCGTCATCAAATGAGCTTCAAATACCGCCCCGTCTTAGAATCACGCACCCCCGCCACCTCCATCGGCGTCCCCGCGGCAACAATAGTCCCCCCTTCATCCCCAGCCCCCGGGCCGATATCGATCACCCAGTCGCTCCGCCGGATCACATCCATATCGTGCTCCACCAGGATCACCGTATTCCCCGCATCGACCAGCCGGTCTAATTGAGCCAGCAGCCGCCTCACATCGGAAGGATGCAACCCCGTAGTCGGCTCATCGAGGATATACAAGGTCTGACCCCGGCTCAGCCGCTGCAACTCCGTCGCCAGCTTTATCCGCTGCGCCTCCCCGCCCGAAAGCTCCGTCGCCGGCTGCCCCAGCCGAAGATAGCCCAACCCTACCTCACGCAACGTCTCCAGCCCCCGCGAGATCGTCCCTTCGGCGGCAAAGAAACGCGCAGCGGCATCGACATTCATCCCGAGCACATCCGCAATGGTCACACCATTGTACAAAACCTCCAGCGTAGCCGCATTATAACGCGAGCCGCCACACACGGGACAAGGCGCATACACACTCGGCAGAAAAAGCAGCTCCACCATCACAAAACCCTCGCCCTGGCAATTGGCACACCGCCCTTTTCCCACATTAAAGGAGAACCGGCCCGCATCATAATGCCGCGACTTCGCCATCTTGGTCGCCGCAAACAACTTCCGCACCCCGTCGAATAAACCCGTGTAGGTGGCCAGATTGGAACGCGGCGTCCTGCCGATAGGCTTTTGATCCACCACTACCAACCGCTTGACCGATTCCATCCCGCTCACGATCCTCCCTTCGGCGGAAGGCGCCGCATCTTCCTGTAGCGCTTCTTCGATAACACCATCCTCCGCAGCGTCCAGCGACTGCCCCAGATGATCCGCCACGAGACTCACCAACGCATGACTCACGAGGCTGGACTTCCCCGACCCCGATACTCCCGTCACCGACGTCAGCACGCCCAATGGAAAGGCCGCCTTCAAACGATCCAGATTATTAATGGTAACATCAGCAAGCTTCAACCACCCATGCGGCGAGCGATAACCAGTTTTAGGAACGCCAAACTCCCCGAACAAAAACGCCGCCGTCCGCGATCCCGCAACATCCCGGAGTCCCGGCAAAGGTCCGCTATACAATATCTCACCACCATGCTCACCCGCATCAGGCCCCACATCGACTATCCAGTCGGCATGCCGGATGACTTCCAATTCATGCTCGACCACAAAAAGCGAATTCCCCGCCGCCTTGAGTTTATCCAATGCCCGCAACAACGCTTCGGTATCCCAGGGATGCAAACCCGCCGAAGGCTCGTCGAGCACATAAACGACGCCAAACAGATTACTATAAACCTGCGTAGCCAGCCGCAACCGCTGCAGCTCGCCCGGCGATAACGTAGGCGTAGTTCGCTCCAAAGTGAGATACCCCAAGCCGAGATCGAGCAACACGTGCAACCGGGCCACCATATCGGCCGCGATCCGCTGCGCAACAATTGCCCGCTCATCGGAAACGGCCACCACACGCGTAACATAAGGCTCAAAAAGCGCCACCAATTTCTTCAACGGCAGCCGCGACATATCCGCAATATCGAATCCGCCAAAGGTCACCGCCAACGACTCCGGCCGCAGCCGTTTGCCACCACAACTAGGACAAAAAGCACTGATCATATACTGCGAAACCCGCTTCTTCATCATCGCACTCTGGGTATTGGCAAAAGTATGCAGCACATACCGCCGCGCTCCGGTAAAGGTGCCCATATAGCTCGGCTCGAGCTTCTTCTTGAGCGCCTGCCTGACTTCAGCCGGCGTAAAGCCCGCATACACCGGAACCGTAGGCGTCTCTTCTGTAAACAATATCCAGTCCCGGTCCTTTTGAGACAATTCCCGCCACGGCTTATCGACATCATAACCCAATGTCGTTAGGATATCTCGCAGGTTCTGCCCCTGCCAGGCCGGCGGCCACGCCGCAATGGCCCGCTCCCGGATAGTAAGCGAGTCATCCGGCACCATCGATCGCTCGGTAACCTCATACACCTTACCAAGTCCGCTACAGGTCGGACACGCCCCCTGCGGCGTATTCGGCGAAAACCCTTCCGCATAAACGATCCCCTGCCCCTTGGGATAATCCCCCGCCCGGGAATACAACATCCGCAATAAATTCGAGATCGTCGTCACCGACCCCACCGAGCTCCGCGTCGACACCCCACCCTTATGCTGTTGCAACGCCACCGCCGGCGGCAACCCCTCGACGGCATCGACCTGCGGCACCGGCATCTGATGAAAAAGCCTGCGGGCATACGGCGAAACGGACTCCAGGTAACGCCGCTGCGCCTCCGCATATAAAGTCCCAAAAGCCAGCGACGACTTCCCACTGCCGGAAACCCCGGTAAACACTACCAGGGCATCCCGTGGGATCTTCAGATCGACATGCTTCAAATTATGCTCCCGGGCGCCCCGGACATGGACAAACCCTTTTTCAGATTCCGATGGTTGTGACATAGCACAAAGATCGCAAATTCAATACCCAAAACGCCCGGCCGTCGTCGAGCCGCCTAGCCCGCCGCCCTAGAAGAGTCCATTCTTCTTCAACAACGCCATCCCCTCGACGAGCATCGCCCCGCTAAGCTCCGTCGTCAGATCCGTCTCACCCGTCGGCGCCGTAGTCCAGTTATTCCCATAGAAGTACCCCGGCCGCGTGGTCCCCTTCAACCAAAGGATCTGCGCATTGTTCTTCAGGAATACCACAAACTTCTGCTGATCGCCGGCATCGATACCCTTGGATAGGATCAGCTGGATCATATAACGCACCAGGACACCTTTGAACAACCCGCCATCACCCTGCCCCTCATCCTTCAATACCCCCGCGGAATTCAACGTCGGGTCGGAAAGCACGTTGGTAGCCGTTTGCAAGGCATTACTCAGATAGGAAGCCTGCTGCGTGGCATTGAAAAGCTCCACCCCGGCCCCGATAAACAGCCCCTGGTTATACGTAAACCGGAAAGTGGTATTCAAAACCCCATCTCCAGCCGAATTGATCCCGTCATACACAAACCCACTTCCCGCATTCACCAGCGTATTCTTCCACCACGTATAGATCTTCTGCGCCCAGGCCAGATCGCTGGGATTGCCGAAACGCTCATACAACCGCGCCGCCAGGATACACGCCGGACCGTTTGCCGGCGTGTTCTTATAATACAGTTGCTGTTTCTGCCAGGCGATCCCTCCACCCATGGTATTATTCCACCCCGTCTGAATATCGGCCCAAACGGCTTCAGCCGCATCCTTCCATTTAGTATCCTTGGTGACATCATAAGCGCGTAACATCGCCAACGCATTCCACCCCTCGTCATCATAATATTGTCCCAGAAAACTACCGCCGTTCTTGGCGGCAACACCCGTATACCACTGGTCCATATAACCGGTATAGGTGCTGCTCTGCGTCCGCATATAGGCGTCCACCAACACATCCAAAGCATGCGCCTGCGGCCAATAGTTAAAGGTGCTGTTCCCCTGGTTGTTCGCGACAAAGTATTGCCCACCCGCATTCCAATATCCGCTCGTCAGCGCCGTCGTACTCGTGTCGGCGATCTTGTTCCAATCATACACATACACGGTAGACGTTCCGCCCGTAGCCAGATCGATATTGTCGTAATTCTTATTGCAGGCCGTGAAGAAGAACAGCAGCGAAAGCAAAAAACTCATATTCACAAATTTCATGAATAACTATTGTAAGGTTACTTGATGGGTGTAAGGCGCATCAGGCTGCAACAGCACCGTGATGTTCACATTCTTGTTGTTCATCGTGGCACTCACGAACTTGTAGCAGTTGTTCCACTGGTCATTGGTCGCCGGAACCAGAAAGAAATAGCTCGGCGGCGTGCTCGCCGTCGGCTCGGAGTTATCACCATTCGAGCTGCCATACCATTCATAGCTGTCGCTGGCACTGCCCCCCGCATTCACCGTAAACCGGAACTTATACCTGTCCTCCGGGCCCCACGATTCCTGGTTCTCCGTGATCAGCTGATTAGCATCGAGCCAAACGCCGGCGCCCTGATAGATCAGATGATACTTGACATTATCGGCATCGGCATACCAAACGTCGACACTACGGATCACCGTTATGGTTGCCACGGCATTGTTGAAGTCGAGATCGAACCGGACCTGCGCCGCCGTATCGGAATAGTTCACCGAACCACCCTCCTTCAAATTAGCTCCTACGATACTATAAGAAGTCGGGCTACCGCTATTCCCGTTCACAAACGAATAGCTGCCGCCGCTCTTCAACGACGTATAAGCCTCGAATACCCCCGCCGCCGTCTGCTTAAAGTGAACAGCCTTGGACAGATCGGTCCCTCCCTCGGTAGCCGAGCCCGTTATATACAAGTCGGAAGGAATAGTATCGAAACCCGCCGGCCGCGCCACGACGATCACATTGGTCTGGGCAGCCTGCACTTCATTAAGTCCCTTAGTCGAATACACGGTCCAGTAGAGCTTACCCGTGTCCAGCGCCGCGATACCCG
>Ga0134128_10000180_pt1 | contig 90313 bp, 76 predicted proteins | sample KB31754_FD_96462 | JGI IMG/M metagenome (GOLD analysis project Ga0134128, IMG submission 96462) | Terrestrial soil microbial communities with excess Nitrogen fertilizer from Kellogg Biological Station, Michigan, USA - KB3-175-4 | ecosystem: Environmental > Terrestrial > Soil > Unclassified ... | reverse complement strand
TAATAGTAACAGGACCTGCGTTTGAAAAACAAAAAATATCACAGCTCCCGAAATAACTGTAACCACCAACGTTCTGAATTTTATCTTTAAATAGAAGATAATTGCTACAAGCAATGCGGCCATTAAGCCTATCCAGGCAGCACGCGCATAACTAACTACTACGCCCGTAAGGATAATAGCCAAACAAGCGGCAATTAGCACCTTTTGAAAAGGAGAATACCGTTTCATAAATAAAAAACCTATTAAAGGTGGTACATACATGGCAAGCGCGGCTCCGTAAGCTGTATGGTCGTTATAATAAGGAGAGGGAATCCAGTCTGCTACGTGCTCATCAAAACCGTACGAGGCATGTTGTATGGTTATATAAAGAGAAATAGCAGTTAAAGAAATGATGTATAGCCACAGATATTTAAAAACATTTTCATCTTTTTTTGTAAAGAGGTAATTCATCATAAAATATCCCGAAGAAAGAAACCATAAACGGGCAATTAAATATTTAAAAGATACCAAAGGCATTTGGCTGGTCAGGCAGGTAAAAGCCATCCAGGTAACTTGCAAAAAAATGATAATGGTTACAGGATGCCTTAAAAATTTCTTGTCGAGTATTTTTGCATAAAGCTGGTAAATGGGCAGTAGCAGTAAAACCCCAGCCATAAAGGGCTCTGTAGGCAAGCTTAAATCAACTTCAGAGTTTATGCCAAGCTCCCGCAGGGTTACTGCAAGCGGCGTAAAAAACACAATGGAAAAAACAAAAGTATCGAACGAAAAAAAAGCCAGCAACAATAAAGCAGCCAAGCCCGGCAACAAACAATACGGTATAAATAATTCTTTTTGTTTGGGTAATACGTAAAAAAAGCCCAGTAGGTAAACTGCACAAATAGTATAGAAAATAAGTAATGTTTTATTCTTTACTAATTTCTGCATACGCTTGTTTAATATTATCAATAAAAATAAAGTAAAGGCAAGAGATAACCAACATCGTTGCGCCGCTAAGCAACATAATTACCCAGTATTTTGGCCAGCTGGGTGTGGTTGGTTTTTCAGGACTGGAAGCCATAACCGTAAAAGTATTGGTGCGTAAGTACTCACTCAAGTTTTTCTGGTATTCATTGTTAGCCAAAGCCCAGGAACGCACCTGGTCGTCAAAATAAGTATTTAGCTTCCCATATTCCAGCGAGTAATTGTTTATGCTGGTAAACAATTCCGATAAAGTGTTGCTCTTGTTTTCTTTTTCAATATCCTTTAGTTGTTCTGAAATGCTGATCAGGTCCGATAAAGAAGTGTTTTTTCCTCCGCCAGTTTGCATTTTATATTGATTTTTGGCGGCTTCTTTTAGCTGGATACCCACGTTTAAAAATTCATGTTTTTTATTTAAGTCATTTAATAAACGTTGTATACTGTCAGCTTCATGCTTTTTATAGTTCAGATAAATTTCAGAGTTTTTTACCGTTTCAAAATATTTTTTGCGGTGTTCTTTTTCAATTAACCAGTTCACGCCGCTAATTGTTTCGTTCACTAAAAGTTGAGCCGTGTCAGCATCTCTATCCAGTGCTTTAATTTCAACCGACTCATATCTTGTTTGCGATATTTTGATCTTTTCATCAATAATAGTATTCAGTATTTGCGGGTAATTATTTTTTGTAGTGTCTATCCTGTAGTGTTTAGCAAGATTTAATTTGTGAATAAGATAAGATTTTACCTCATTCGACTGTAGGAATTGCAGCATCTGTTCTGTTTGCGATTCCTGGCTATACAAGCCCAGGTTTGCCGGATAAATATAAGCACATGAAGTATAAACAGGGGTAATGATAAACGAGTATAAGAAACCTAAAAACATAGCAACACCTGTTGCTATAGCAATATGCTTCCTGGCTTTAAATACTTTTTTTGCTATTGATAAATTGTTGTTCAACATAACCTCCAAACCTATTATTTATTTTTCATCAATGCTATTAAATTTTAAATAAAAAATAGATTTTAACTTCAGTTTTTATTCAGTTTTAACGATAAGATAATAAATGATAAAACAACTCTTTTTAAAGAGTAGCATTTGATCCTTTTGTATTTTTAGAACTGATTTGTAAATAAGCAAGTTTTACACGATCCACAAAAATAAAGTAAAGGCAGGCTAAAACAAACACACTTGCAGCCGTAACCAGCATGATCATGCTGCGTTTTGGCCAGCATGCTACCACCGGTTGAGTAGGTTTTGAAGCTACTGCTGTAAACGTTTTCTTAGCTTTAAAAACTCCTATGCTTTTTTGATATTCAGTAACAGCTGTAGCATAATCCTTCATTTGTTCCTCCAAGTACGTACTCATCTTAACAAACTCAACACCATGTTTGCCCAAACTTGTCATCAGGTCCGATAACTTTGCGCCATTGGCTTCTTTGCTGTAATAACTCCTGGCAGCTTCTTTTAGCTGAATAGGCATATCTACCACCCCATGTTTTTCACTCAATTCATTTAACACAGCCTGCGTACTGTCAAGCTCACGCTGTTCCAGGTCCAAATATAATTTCGCATGCTCTACAACCTCGCCAAATTTTTGCTGATGTTCTTTTTCAATAATTACGTTAACAGCCTCAATGATCCCGTTTGCCAAAAGCCTTGCCGTATCCGGATCATAATCTTCCACCCGTATTTCAACCGACTCATACTTGGTCATAGAAATACTTACCTTTTTGTCATAGATCTCGTCATAAAAAAACGGATATATTTTTTTAGTGGTGTCAATTTTATAATGCTTAGCAAGATTATACTTTTTAAACAGGTATTGCCTTACTTCATTAGACTGGGCAAATTGTAATAATTGTTCTGATAAAGACTCCTCACTATACAAACCAATATTGGTAGGATAAACATAAGCGATAGATTTATAAACAGGCCTGATGAAAAAAGGCATACAAACCACGTATGCCACAATTAAAGACAAGAAAGTAACAAGAATAATAGGCTTTCGATGAGAAAATAAAGTCTTGAAAATTTCTATGTTTAATTTTTCCATATAAAAAATTTGAAGGGCAAATATACTAAAATCAATTGTTAATCTAAGATAACAAATTCATTTAACTTTTCAGTAAAAAAAGCAGCCAGTTTGCTTTGATAAATCTTGGTTTTATACTTCTCTACCCATCGTATGCCTTGTATCGTATTGGTTAAAAAAATCTCATCAGCATTCATCAGCGTATTAAATGCCAGGGCAATTTCATAACACAATATGCGGTTCTCTTTAGCAATATCTATGATCTGCTTTCTCAAAATTCCTTCAATGCAGCCTTCGCTCAATGATGGTGTATAAAGCGCCCCGTTCTTCACAATAAAAATATTAGAGCTTATGCTCTCGCAAACATTCCCGTCCTCATTAATAATAAAGCAATCATCCATCTTAATGTCCTTCTTATAAATGCCCGCAAGCACATATATCAAAGCATTGCCCGTTTTTAAATTAGAAAGCTTGTTCTTATGTTTTTTAATATCATGAAAAACATCTACCGTATAACCGGTTTCATTTAAAACATACCCCCCTTTAAAGCCAAGGTCCTCCGTCTCTATTAAAAAAGAAATATCATTGCTGTGCGGCGTATAAAAACCACCTTCATTTCTAAAAATGGTCAAACGCGCGCGCGCATCATTCCCTAAGCTGTTTTTCTCGATAAGCTCAGCAATCAGTTTAGAAATATTTTCAGCATTAAAGCTTGGCGGAATATTCATGCGTAAAACCGTCATGCCCACCTTGATCCTGCGCAAATGATCCTGCAAAAACAAAGGCTTGTTATTTACCACACGTATCGTTTCAAACAACGAATCGCCATACCTGAACGCCCGGTTAGCAAAAGATACAACCGGTTCGTAAATACTGATCAGGTGTCCGTTATAATTGCAATAAGTGTCTTTATCCTCCATGTCTGTAAGCCGCTGCAAGGTAAAAGTAATAATTTTTACGAGGTATATTTTTTTCTTAACAATGGTTTGAAAAAAATTAAACCCGTAAATTATCTAAAATAGGTACATTAGCCCGATTTTTAAACAACCCACCATGATAAAAAACATTGCAGTTATAGGCTCCGGAACAATGGGAAACGGCATTGCCCACGTGTTTGCGCAATTCGGATATAAAGTCTCTTTAATAGATGTAAACGCACAGGCACTTGAAAAAGCACTGGCAACCATCAACAAAAATATAGACAGGCAGATAGCCAAAGGCTCGCTAACCGAAGCAGATAAAACAGCCGCCCTGGCCAATATCAAAACCTTTACCAAAATAGAAGAAGGCGTTAAGCAAACCGACCTCGTTATTGAAGCAGCCACCGAAAACGTACAAATTAAACTTGAGATATTTAAACAATTAGATGCCGTTTGCGACGCCAATACCATACTCGCCTCAAACACATCATCCATATCCATCACCAAAATTGCATCTGTAACCAAACGTGCCGATAAAGTAATAGGCATGCACTTTATGAACCCCGTGCCCGTTATGAAACTCGTAGAAGTAATACGCGGCTACTCTACATCCGATGAGGTTACAGCGCTTGTAATGGACATGTCTAAAAAATTAGGCAAAGTGCCCGTTGAAGTAAACGACTATCCCGGCTTTGTAGCCAACCGCATCCTCATGCCTATGATCAACGAAGCCATCTATACACTATATGAAAACGTAGCAGGCGTTACCGAAATAGATACCGTTATGAAACTGGGTATGGCGCACCCAATGGGCCCCTTGCAATTAGCCGACTTTATTGGCTTAGATGTTTGTCTTAACATCCTCAACGTATTATACGAAGGCTTTGGCAATCCAAAATACGCACCATGCCCTTTATTGATCAACATGGTTACCGCCGGAAGCCTGGGCGCTAAAAGCGGCAAAGGCTTTTACGAATACACTGCAGGCAGCAAAGACTTAGTAGTAACAGAACGCTTCCGTAAAAAAGAATTAGCGTAAGCATTTTCTTCTCTTCGCGGAAGAGGGATTAAGGGTGAGGTCGTTTAAAAAGCCTCAAGGAAAATTATACTCTATCTCTTTTAAAGTATTAAGGTCACCTAACTCTAGGGCAGATGTCAAAAGTTATTACTGACCTTTTAAAACTGAAATAGAAATTCAAGCAAACGGAGCAAAAGATTTCAAGCTGTTTGAGCGTAGCAAGTTCTTGAAATCTTGCGAAGTGAGGCGTAGACATTTCATTTCAGTTTTAAGCAGTCTTGATTTTTTTCTTTTGTTTCAAGACAAAAGAAAAAAGAGAAAAAACTTATAAAGGAATTTTATACCCAAAAACCCACTTTATTTCAGGCAAAACATATTTAAAACACAGTAATAGCTGCTGGCATAATTTTTTATAAGCTTAATTAACATCTTAAACCATGCTGGCGATTTGACCATCTGTTATGCGTAGTTTAAGATTAAAATTTTAAAAAGATAAATTATGAAAAAGATACAACTATTAATGGCCGGAATATTACTTTACAGCTTTGCATCCCATGCACAAGACGAACACTGCTTCAGGCCCGGCAGCAGCGCCATCAACCTCGGGATTGGAATTGGAAACACCATAACCTACGATAACGGCTATGGCGGAACAGCAGGCCTATCACCCGCCTTTACAGCAAGCTATGAATATGGAATTGCCCATGCCGGCATAGGCACCATAGGTGCAGGCATACAATTTGGTTTCCAGGGATCTGAATATACCTATATAGGCGGAAACGGATACGTAGAAAAAGAAAGATGGACCACCCTGGCCTTTTCGCCAAGAGCCACCTATCACTTTGATGTGTTGACAGGCAGAAAATTTGATGTCTATCCCATTGTGCAATTAAACATTTATAGCTACGGATACTCATATACAGAAACAGGCGTAACCCCTAACGGACAAGTAGTGCGAACCTATACCAACCCTGCAAACAACAACTCGGTAGGGGTTTATCCAAGCGTATTAATAGCCGTGCGTTATTTCATCACCCCTAACTTTGGCCTTTACTCCGAATTAGGATACGATATCTCCATCATAAAAGCAGGCTTCACATTTAAATGGGGTGGCAAATAACTAAACAACCAATTTTAAAATATAAATAAGCCTTGTGCTTAAAACAAAGAAGCCTTTCAGAAATGAAAGGCTTCTTTGTTTATCTTTAGTTTTATGCTGGTGCACAATATTTTACCTATTAAGCGCTAAATTCTTGAAAAATGATCGTTTTCTGATGTTTTTTGCCCGTTTTAAGGCATAAAATAATATGGTTTGTCAAAACCGGCTATTTAAAATAATAGCTTTGTACAACCCAAATGAACAAAAATCCTTATTTAGAAAATCGCAAGTTCATTATCGGGGGTATTTTTCTATTAATAGCTATTATTTTTATTTCGCGGCTATTTTACATGCAAGTAATTGATGATAAATCTAAACTTGATGCCCGCAACAATGCCTTTCGGTATTTAACTGAATACCCTGTCCGAGGTTATATTTATGATAGAAAAGGAAAACTTCTTGTATTTAATGATCCCGCTTATGATTTAATGGTAGTACCCAAAAATATTGTTGTTTGCGACACGCAAGCACTTTGCAGGATTTTAGGTATTGATACCGCAGGCTTTAATCATAGGATGAAAAGAGCAAAGCTTACACCAAGAAAAGAATCTTATTTCGAAAAACAAATCTCTTCCGAAATGTATGCCAAGCTTCAGGAAAAACTGTATCGTTTTACAGGTTTCTTTATTCAAAAAAGAACCATCCGTCGTTATCCTAAAAAAATTGCAGCGCACTTGTTAGGTTATATTGGCGAGGTAAGTAAACCACAAGCAGATAAAGATGATTACTACAAAGAAGGAGATTATATTGGTATAAGCGGGATAGAAAAATCGTACGAAAAAGAACTGAGAGGAATAAAAGGTACCCGTATTGTAATGGTAGATGTACACAACAAAGAAAAAGGACGCTATGCAGAAGGAATATATGATACATTAGCCATCTCAGGTAAAGCCTTACACTGCACAATTGATGCTGAGTTGCAGGAATACGGTGAATACTTAATGCAAGGAAAAAAAGGAGCTATTGCAGCGATCGATCCAAATACCGGCGAGATTTTGGCTTTAGTTACAAGCCCAACTTACGACCCTAATTTATTGGTAGGCAGAGAACGTTCTAAAAATTACGCCTTACTATTTAATGATACAGCCGGCCTTCCGCTTTTCAATCGTGCATTGCAGGCATCCTATCCTCCCGGCTCTACCTTTAAATTAATTGATGCGTTGGTTGGCTTGAAAGAAGGTGTACTTCAACCCTCAACAGTTTATCCATGCCACATGGGCTATCCGCCTATGGGAGGTAAACCTAAATGCCATCCACATGCTGCCGGAGATTTATCAAAAGCTATACAGGCATCCTGCAATTCTTATTTTTCTTATGTCTTTAAAAGTATTGTAGAAGATACTAAGTACAAAAATTTTGAAACAGGTTATGCCAATTGGCGAGACAACGTCATGAGCTTTGGAGTTGGTAAAAAATTAGGATCTGATTTGCCTTATGAATCAGGTGGAAATGTACCCACTATAAAATATTACGACAAAGTTTTTGGTAAACACCATTGGTTTGCAAACACAGTTGTATCTCTTGGAATAGGGCAGGCTGAACTTCTCATTCTCCCTGTGCAAATGGCAAATGTTATTTGTGTGATTGCCAACCGCGAATATTATTATACGCCCCACATCATAAAAGCTGTAGGTAACGCTAAAGACACCAATACCAAATACTCAGACAAAATATTTTGCTCGGTGCCAGGGCAATATTTTCTTCCCGTAATTGATGGCATGCAAAAAGTATTAGAACCTGGTGGAACAGCCCCATCTTCAAAAATAAAAGATATAGTCATTTGTGGTAAGACAGGCACAGCACAAAATCCCCACGGAAAAAACCATGCTGTGTTTTACGCATTTGCACCAAGAGAAAATCCTAAAATTGCCATTGCCTGTGTAGTAGAAAATGCCGGAAATGGAGGCGACTTTGCAGCGCCCATTGTAAGCTTAATGATTGAGAAATACATTAAAGGCCATATTACTCGCCCGGAATTAGAAAAGAAAATGCTTGCCATAGATTTGATACATGGAAAGAATTTACCTTTGGGAAAACATGAATAACTTTATGAAGAACATCATTAAAATAAGCCTGTCAGAATGATAGGCTTTCTTTTTATCTTAAAGGAACCTCTATACCAAGCACCGCGTTAAAACTAGAGTATTGGCTAAAAAGATTATAATATACCTGGTAACCAATACCAATATATTTTGTTTTTACCGAAGCATGAAGCCCAAGGCACGCATTTACAGCACCTAATTTATTTTTAGAATAAGCAACAGGATAATAAGAAGGAACATCCAGGATTTGCAAATTTCTGGAAAAGGTAGTTACGCTGCTGTAAGTAACACCAACCAAACAACCCGCCGAAAAATGTTTCCCATAAGTTCCTACGCCATAGCTTAGCCCGAAATTATGCATATTAAAAGCAGTGGTTGCAGAAACCCTATTAAAAATAGGCTGCTCTGCCGAAGTCACTTGTGAAACATACGCATTAACCGTATGCATCCCATAATGAAAACGAGCACTTACCGTCTTGGCATAGCAACCCAACATGGGATTTTTAGTTAAGTCGCTGCCGCCTAAGCCAAGCCCGGCAAATACAGAAAAGCCATACTTTTTACCTGCAGTTTTTTTCAACATAGCAACACGATCACCTTGCGAATAAGACGCAAAACATAAACAGAAGAATAATGTTGTAAATATATTTTTCATTAGCCGTAGAAATTAAAACTAAGATACAAAATGTTCTATTCCTTATAAATTAAAGCTGTTTTTCTGCCATGATTAATCTATTTTGTTAACTATATATCAATTATCCTTCCCTGTTATCGATCACAGATTCGACGAAACCCATAAAATAACCCACGGTTTGCGTTTTCTTCAAAGGGTATTGCGATTGCTTCAATGGCTATTCCGATTTCCATCACAGGTATTGCGATTTCTTCACACCGTATTGTAATTACTTCAGTAGGTATTGCAATTTCCTTCCTCCGTATGGCAATTGCTTCAAAAGGTATTGCATTTTCCATAGTAGGTATGGCAATTTCTTCTATCCGTATGGCGATTGCTTCAAAAGGTATCGCGTTTTCCATCAAGGGCATTGCAATTTCTATAACAGATATGGCTTCCGCAAGCCCAGGTATTCCGTTTTCTTAAAATTACAGCCTGAATAACACAGCCACAATCACACGGTTTTCCATTTTAACCAGATCGGGCGCCCAGCCATTTGTTAAAGGAGTATACGTATAACCGCTTGGCGAAGTAACGCCCCCATGCCCGGCAAAATAACCCACATTGGCATGCCTGTGCACAGCCTCTATGCGGAACAAAATATGCTGGTTAGGCATCCAGTCAAAATTAGTAGAACAATCAAAACCATAAAACTGATCGCCCGGGTTCATGCTAAAAGGATGCGTGCCCTCCGTTTGCGTAGGATTAGCAGGATTAGGAAACGGGCTTGCATCTCCCGAAGGAGCAAGCACCAAGTAGCGCCCCGGGTTTTGCATATAACCGCCGCCCATCGTCCATGCAAAATGATTTTTGCCAAACCACACACGGTTATAAAACATCACACTCATAAAATACTGGGCAGGCCCTTTCGTCGCGCTATTAGAAAAACCATTCACCCCATCGCCCTTTTCAAAGCCTATATCTGCAGTCAAAGAAAAAGCCATGCGGCTAATACCTTTTGACTTTGGCCGGTTATAATAACGCGCTAAAAAACTATTATCCGAATGAAAGCGCTTTCTGCCCGGCAACAAAGCCTCATCATTGCCATAATAATCATTCGTAAGCATTTTAATATTCTCATTAGGGCACCAGGTTACGTTTCCACCCACACCCGGCTGACGGTTAAACGTACCGTAACTCTGCCAACCGTTTATGATCCAGGGCTCGATCTTTAATTTTTTAGTGGCAAATATTTGCACACGCATGCCATTAAAAAACCAAGGCGTATTATCCGATGTAAAAGAAGCTTGGTATTCCCAGTTCTCAACCTGGTAGTAAGAATTCAAACCCAAATACGACATAAACATACCCGCGTCCACATTGATGCCATACAACACATTAAAATGATAACCGGCATTAGCCTCAGCCAAATAGCGATACACATTATCCAACTGGTATTGCCCCTTATAAACACTCCCATCATTCCGCGGAATAATGGTAGAGCGCGTACCAAACTGCGTTACAATATGAGCTCGTGCCCCTTTAAAATTAAAGTCGCCACCCAGGTTTGCACTGCTCACCTGCATCTCATTATCGCGCGCCAAAGCAGTAGAGCCCACCACTGTATTATCCACCGGGTTATTAAACGAATGCGTAACGTTGGCATCCACCATCACCGTAGGTGTAAAGTATTTACCCGCCAGGGTAGGAGTAGAGCGCCTGTCGCCACCATTCCACCAGCTGCAATCCATGCCCTCTAAAGGTTCGCCCTTTTGTTTGTTCACTTTTGTGCTGTCATCTTCCTGCGCAAAACAAAATAACGAGCAAGACAACAGGCAAATAACGAATAGCTTTTTCTTCATTCCTTAAAAATTGACGGCACAAAAGTAATTTAATTTAAAAGGATATTAATGTATTTTTGTATAACACATGGCCTCCAAAAAGAAACCTAAAAACGAAGTGAATGAACCCGCCGCCACTTACGGTAGGGAAATACATGTTTTTGATTCTTTTAAAGAGCAGGAAGATTTTAATAACACATATATAATAAACCAATCCTATACCGATCGTATAAAAGAAACTGTTGATTTGATTTTAAAAGTGTACGGCTATACACGAGAAAGCTTAAAAAAAAGAAAAGCAGATAATACCATAATTTTTACTTCTCCCGAATGAATATTTTTATTGAAAAGCACCAGGAATTTATCAAGCTGTTGACTTCAGCAAAAGTTGACTTTATTTTAATTGGCGGTTATGCCGTTATTTATTATGGATATAAAAGAACCACCGGCGATATGGATGTATGGTTAAAGCCGGATAATGCTAATAAAAATAAATTAATACCTGTTCTTAGAGAGCTTGGTTTTAATAACAAAGGAATAAGCCACATTGAAGCTTTAGATTTTACTAAACATACTGCATTTCATTTTTGGAAAGAACCTGAGAGAATAGATTGTCTTACACACATATCAGGTGTTAGTTTTGAAGAAGCAGATATGCAAAAAGTGATTACTGACGTAGAAGGTATTTCAGTTCCTTTTATACATTATAATCATTTAATTCTATCTAAAATAACAACAGATAGATTAAAAGATAAGGCGGACATAGAAGAGCTTCAAAAAATTCAAAAACTAAAGAAAGGTAAATCTTAATTCTCCAATAAACCCCTGCCCGTTTTTTGTATTTTATCCTGGTTTTTCAGGTCAATAACAATCCTGTCTAAAACACCGTTTATAAAGCCGCCACTTTGTGGTGTGCTATATTCTTTGGTAATATCTATATACTCATTCATAGATACTTTTACAGGTATATTGCTTAAATACTGTATCTCGGTAAGCGCCATTTTCATCAGCAATACATCCAGCGCGGCAATACGCTCAAGCTCCCAGTTTTTGGTATGCTCTGCAATAAGTGCATCAAACTCCTCGCTGTGTAGAACGGTTTTTATAAAAACATCCTTAATAAATTTTTTATCCCCTTCCGGGTCACGGTACAATTGGGGCGCGGGCATTTTGGTTTCCGTAACCGTATCCATCCATTTGCTTAAAAAGAAAAATCCGTAGTAATAATCATCATTCCAGTGAATGCTCTTTTCCTCGAACCAAAAATTAAATAGCTCGTGTTCGTATAAAAAAGATTCTAAAATAGTCTGGATAAATTTTTTGTCTTCAGCAAATGTATGCACATCGCTTTTCATGTAATCTTTAAAAATATCGCTGTTCTTGATTTCGTTAAAGATCTTACGAACCAAGTCCTGGTCGTTTTGCCAGCTCATTTTATAATTTGTCCAATCATCGTTAATGGCCTTATTATCATTTAAGGCCGTAAGAAAAAGATTGTTGACAAACTTTAAATTGGGGTTTAAATCCGCTGCCGTAGGCAATCGCTTTGCCTTAGCTTCTTCTATAGAAATGCGCGCGGCAAATTGCAAATTATTTAAAAAGCCCAGTATGTATAAAAACAACTCATACGATTTATCGATGGAGGTAAACAGGTTTTTTTCGGCTACTTTTATATCTGCTTTCTCATCCTTAAAATAAGAATATAAAGCTTGCATTACCTTTATGCGTAAAAATCGTCGGTTAAACATAATAAAGAACGTTGTTGTTTTTTAGTGTCGGGGGTTAATATCTTACTTTAATCTTTCCAATAGCTTCAATGCGTTGTTCTGCAATGCGGTTAGCCGCCATGTAAGTTGGTATTTTATCTGTTTTGGCTACCTGTATAATGTGTGCTGTTGTATCATATATTTTCTCGGCATGTGCCATAGCGCGCTCACGCACATATCCATCCAATTCATAATACACGTTGATGATGCCACCTGCATTAACTACAAAATCGGGCGCGTATAAAATCCCTTTTTTGGTAACAGTTTCACCATGAATTTTTTCATCTGCCAGCTGGTTGTTAGCCGCTCCGCAAATAATAGAGCATTTTAATTTGCTTAAGGTATCATCATTAACGGTGGCTCCTAAAGCGCAGGGTGCATAAACATCAATATCCAGGTCAAACATTTTATCAGGCGTTGTGGCTGTAGCACCATGTTTTTCAACGGCCATTTTTATGCGCTCTTCACTGATATCATAAACATGTAAAACAGCTTTTTCTTTAGCAAGGTATTCTACCAGGTGCATGCCTACATTGCCTAAGCCCTGTACCAGCACTTTTTTACCGCTTAATGAATCGCTGCCAAAAACTTCTTTAGCGCTTGCTTTCATAGAAACATAAACGCCATAAGCCGTAACCGGAGAAGGATCTCCGCCGCCGCCCATGCTAACAGGCAAACCTGCTACATATTCTGTTTCGTTATGAATAGTTTCCATATCGCGGGTATTTACGCCCACATCTTCGGCAGTAATATATTTTCCGCCAAGGGTATTGATAAATTTACCAAAGCGACGAAGCAATGCTTCTGATTTTATCTTCTTCGGATCGCCAATAATAACGGCTTTTCCACCACCTAAATTTATACCTGCTACAGAAGATTTATAGGTCATGCCGCGCGAAAGGCGCAAAACATCTATCAAAGCTTCGGTTTCGTTGTTATAGTTCCAAAAACGGGTGCCACCCAAACTTGGGCCCAAAATAGTATTATGAACCGCAATAATGGCTTTTAAACCACTTTCATTATCATTACAAAAAACAAGTTGCTCGTGGTTATATTCCAACATACGTCCTATAACCGGATTTTGCGCTAAAGCAGTATTAGCTACGTCTTTTACTTCCATTATTTGTTTGTTAATTTGTTTTTAAAGATACTCATGTAGTCGCTTCGCTTGGCTGATTTTATTGCTAATGCGGGTAAAAGTAGGGGTATTTTTTGAATGCACAAATACATTAAAATTTTAATTGCCCGAAATACTAAAAAATTAGACAAACAGCCATTTTGAGCTTACATTTGCCCTGTGCAAAAGGTATTGATCATAACCTATTATTGGCCGCCCAGTGGAGGCGCAGGAGTGCAGCGTATGCTTAAATTTGTAAAGTATATGCCGGGCTTTAATGTAGAGCCTTATGTGCTTACCATACACGAAGACAAGGCTTTTTATCCGATGAAAGACACGTCGCTTTTAAAAGATATACACCCCGGCCTGAAGATTGTAAAGACACAAAACACCGAAATACTGAAAGTGTTTAGCGGCTTATTACGTAAAAAAGAAATACCGCATTCAGGCTTTGCGAACCACAATAAGAATACATTTGCCAGTAAAGTATTACGTTTTTTAAGAGGAAATTTATTGATACCTGATGCCCGGAAAAGCTGGGTAAGCAGCGCTTATAAAGAAGCCTGCAAATTAATTGAGCAGGAAAAAATTGATACTATTATTATTTCTACGCCGCCACACAGCTCGCAAATTGTAGGATTGAAATTAAAAAAGAAATATCCAAAGCTTAAATGGATCGCTGATCTGCGAGATCCGTGGACAGATATTTATTATTATAAAGACTTGCTGCACACTTCTCTGGCAAAGAAGATAGACTTGAAATATGAACGTGAGGTTGTACAACAATCAGATTCTATTTTAGTAGTGAGTAAAGGCATCAAAGAAATGTTTGCCGATAAATATAAAGGCACGGAATCTAAGATACATGTAATTCCGAACGGTTTTGACGAAGATGACTTTAAGGTAGCATCGCATCCACCTAAAGACGAATTTTTAATTTCTCACACCGGAACTATTGCAGAAAGCTATAACCCTAAAATATTTTTCAGTGCTTTAAAAAAAGTAGTAGCCAACTATAAAGATAAATGCAAAATACGCGTGTTGTTTGTAGGCAAAACTTCTCCCGATTTTAAAGCCATGGGAACAACTTATAACGTGGCAAATTATATTGAATACCGCGAGTATGTCCCGCACCAGGAAGTAATAAGTTATTTAAAAAATACCACCTGCCTTTTATTGATCATTGCCGAAACGGCCAATCAAAAAGGACTTTTGTCGGGTAAACTATTCGAATACCTGGCGGCTAAAAAACCAATCATTGCCATTGGCCCAAAAGCCGGCGATGCCGAAGAGATCTTGAATTTATCGGAAGCGGGGAAAATGTTTAGCCGTGATGAAGAAACTCAATTGGTAAATTATATAAGCGGGAAAATTGAAGAATGGATGATAGATCCAAACCTTGATATTACACACAATAAAATAGATGCCTACTCGCGCAAAAATTTAACCGCCCAGCTTTGTGAGATAATTAAGTGACGTCATTGCGAGCAAATTATTTACCAGTTATTTGTTAAAACCGACCAGATATAAAAAAAATCCCGCCACTTATTAAATAATTTCATTCCGGGCTCTTCATAATTGTAGTTTTGATAAAAACTATTTCGGTATGAAAACAAAACTACAATTACTTGCTTCAAGCCTTTTAATAAGTGCTTTTAGCCTTGGACAAAATGCATCCGGTGGCCATTCACAACTTGATGCAGTTATGAATAACTACCAGGCACATTATTGCACTGATAATGATATGTTTTGGGATTTTTCCATTAATGTAGCACACACATTCATCCCCAAAAACAGTAATTCTTCGCCCATATTTGCCGGAAGCTGCTGGATGGGTGGTTATGTAGGCACTGATTTGCGCGTTGCCGCTATGACCTACAGGCAAAGCGGTTGTGATTTTTGGCCAGGTCCAATTGATACAACGACGATATTATCAGATTCTTTGCTTTGCAATTCTTTTGATACATTTTTTCCAATACGTAAAACGCAGGTAGATAGTCAGAAAAATCATTTATATACAGCCGGCACTATGCCTCAGCAAATACTCAACTGGCCAGCTAATGGTATACCAACCTATCATACGTCTTATAAACTGGCACCTTACCAGGATGTAAATCATAACAACATATACGACCCACTTAATGGAGATTATCCGATTATGATGGGTGATTATAGTATTTATCAAATAGCCAATGATGTTGGAAATTTACATAAAGAGACAGGAAGCTTACATGCAATGGGTATAGAAACCCATGCCACTCAATACATAGTTGATTGCCCATCTGATTCTGCTTTATGGAATACGATGTTCACGCATTATGAATTAATTAACAGGTCATCAAATATTCTCACTGATTTTTATTTTACTATGTGGCTTGATTTTGACTTGGGGAATTACCAGGATGATTATATTGGTTGTGATACCACTTCAAATTTATTCTATGTATATAATGGAGATCATTTTGATGAAAATGTTGGTGCATTATCAGGTTATCACCAATATTTGCCTGCGTTTGGAGGCATGTTCTTGAATCAAAAAATGTCAGTTTTTACATATTACGCCAATACCGCATCAAGTTTAAATGGTAATCCGGGTTCGTTCAACGGCTCTGGAACACAGGGTTATTACAGCTTAATGAAGGGTAATTGGGAAACAGGCAATGCCCCGATGACATATGGCAATTTAGGCCTTGATCCTGTATCTTCTACACATCCTGCCACAAAATTTCTTTTTTCAGGAGACCCTGTTGCCAATACCGGTTGGACAGAAGCCTCAGTTAGCGGAAACAATCCCGGTGACAGAAGGGGTCAAGGCAGCTGCGGGCCTTATACATTTAATCCAGGCGATACGTTGAAGGTTGATTTTGCCTACATTTTTGCCAGGGATTATGCACATCCCGGAGATAGTGTGGCCAGCATACCGCTCTTAAAGCAATATGCTCAAAGCATTCAAAATTATTATAATTCAAATGCTACTCCGTGTGGTTCTACATTTACTTCGGGTATAAAACAACATAGTATTACAAATGAAGATGTAGTTATTTATCCAAATCCAAGCACCGGCAATTTTGTTGTAGAAACTAATAGTGATGCAAAACAAATTGTACAGCTATACGATATAAACGGTAAAGTTGTTTTAACTCAAACAATAATGGGTAAAACAACTGTTGATGCCGGGAACTTAAGCCAGGGTGTTTATAACCTGAGTATTATAAGCAGTGAAGGTGTTATAAATAAACGTGTTGTTATTGTTAAATAGGTTTCTCTAACATTACAGTCCCTTTAGCTCTTGCACTTTTTGGTTGTATTCAGCTTTTATTTCGTTGATAATTTCTGTGCATGATTTGATGTCATGTATCAGCTCAACCGATTTGCCTGCACACCAAAGGGTTTGGTAGTTATTAGGTAAAACTGATTGTTCCAGCTTTTTCATGCCGCGAACCTGCACAAGCATTTTAAAATACTTTTTAGTACGCGGGTTGCTGCTCATAAAACGCTCGAACCAGTTTTGCGTATAACCCATTTTTTTGGCAGCAGGTGTATCAATAATGGTGCAAGGCGTGCCCGATAATTTAGTTGTCATCACAATATCATCCATGTGCGCGTTTACAATGGCATCTTTATATTGCTGGTTTACGGTAGCTTCTTTGCTGGCAATAAAACGGGTGCCGATAGATACCCCGGCAGCACCGATAATTTGAACAGACAGCAAACCTGCCCCGCTGGTAATTCCTCCTGCGCCGATAATAGACTTATCAGGAAAAGCAGCCTGCAGAGCAGGCACTAAAACCTGTAACGGATTAGGACCTGCATGTCCGCCCGCGCCTTGTCCAACTGCAATAAAGCCGTCGCAATTTAAATCATGGCATTTTTTGGCGTGCTCAATATTGGTTACATCGCAAAAAACCTTGGCGCCGTATGCATGGGCTGCTTCAATAACTTCTTTGGGACTGCCTAAAGAAGTAATGTAAAACGGAACCTTATTTTCTATACATACCTGTAAATGCTTTACATATAAAGGATTTGATCTTTGTACAATTAAATTTACACCGTAATTGCCCGTAACGGTTGAAGTTTTATAAGCCGCCAGTGTTTTTAATACCGCATCCAGCTCACCTTCTTTACGATAATTAAGCGTAGGAAAAGTAGCCATAATGCCTGCCTGCATGCCTGCTTTTACCATGGCTTCGTTACTTACCAGGAACATAGGGGCCATAATAACAGGGAAGTCTATTTTTAACAATTCGGTCATATTTTTTCCTAAAATCATGGCAATTTCTTTTTGATTATTACAAATATATATTATTTTTATGCGTGCATAATATATTTTAACGTATGACAGAAAAATTCAGACTATTCGATCTACTTCCCCAACTAAAGCAAATGCCTTTAAAGGAAGATGCCCTTGCCGCTAAAGAAAACGGCGCCTGGCGCAAATACGGTACACAGGAATTCATTGATACCGTAAACTATTTAAGCTATGCATTTATCGACCTGGGCATCAAAAAAGGAGATAAGATAGGCCTTATTGCAAACAACCGCCCCGAGTGGCTTTTTGTTGATTTTGCCTGCTCGCAAACCGGGGCCATCAATACGCCTTTATATCCTACCATTAGTGACAACGATTTGAAATTTGTGGTAAATGACGCGCAGGTTCAATACTTTTTTGTGTCAGACGGCGATATGTATCATCGCATAAAAAGGGCCTGTGAAGGTTCTTCGGTAAAAGAAATATTTACGTTCTCTCAAATTGCGGGTGCACGTTCAATGAACGACCTGGTAGCTATTGGGAAAAGCAAGCCGCAGGAACAAAAGCTGGAGGAGATCAAAGCCACTATAAATCCCGATGAGCTGGCAACCATTATTTATACTTCCGGAACTACAGGAAACCCGAAGGGCGTAATGCTTTCGCACCATAACTTTATCAGTAATATTATAGGAACGCAGGATCTTTGCCCGTTTCAAAAAGAGTGGCGCGCCTTGAGTTTCCTGCCTTTAAACCACGTATATGAACGGATGTTGTCGTATTTGTACATAAGCCAGGGCATGTCTATTTACTATGCCGAAAACATGGATACCATTGCCGCTAATTTAAAGGAAGTTAAACCGCAGATATTTGTAACCGTTCCGCGCCTTCTGGAAAAAGTATATGAACGAATTGTGGCTACCGGCACCCAGCTTACCGGCATAAAAAAAGGGCTTTTCTTTTGGGCCTTGAATTTAGGTTTGCGTTATGAGCAGCACGGTGCAAACGGTTGGTGGTATGAGTTTCAGTTAAGTTTGGCAAACAAGCTTATCTTTAATAAATGGCGCGAGGCATTGGGCGGAAACGTGGTAGCCATTGCATCCGGGGGGTCTGCCTTGCAGCCTCGTTTGGCAAGGGTTTTTCATGCGGCAAAAATTAAAGTGCTGGAAGGTTACGGTTTAACGGAAACATCACCTGTTATCTCGGTAAATACCTATCATGAAAAAGATATAAAAATAGGAACGGTTGGCCCTATTATCAGTAACGTAAAAGTAAAAATTGCCGAAGACGGCGAGATCTGCGTAAAAGGCCCTAACGTGATGCTGGGCTATTACAATCATCCTGATCTTACTAAAGAAGCTATTGATGCAGACGGTTGGTTTCATACCGGCGATATCGGCATTATAGAAGACGGTAAGTTCTTAAAGATAACCGACCGCAAAAAAGAGATCTTTAAAACCTCGGGTGGTAAATACATCACGCCGCAATTCATAGAAAACAAACTGAAAGAGAGCCGCTTTATCGAGCAGGCTATGGTTATCGGCGAGAACGAGAAATTTCCGGCGGCCTTTATTGTCCCTGCTTTTCCTTTCTTGAAAGAATGGGCTGCAAAACATAATATAGCTTACACATCCAATGAAGAGATGGTGAAGAATAAAGAAGTAATAGATCGTTTAATGAAGGAAGTTGAAACTACCAACAATGAACTGGCTCATTACGAAAAAATTAAAAAGATAGCCCTCTTGCCGAAAGACTGGAGCGTAGAGCATGGCGAGATGACGCCTAAGCTTTCCTTGAAACGAAAAGTAATTATGGCTGCCAACAAAGAGGCTTATGCATCTATTTATAATGACGATAACGGCTTGCGTTAGTAGCTCTATTTATTTAGATATTTTAAAAAGCCTTTGGGAAACCAGAGGCTTTTTTGTTTGGTATTCATCCGGAAGCAACAAATACAAAACATATCTTTGTATCTGGAATTGAATGAATGCCTAAAAAGAATAAGAACATACCTGTAAATTCTATGGCTGAAAATTCCGGGCTTGGCATTGCCATTGATAAAATGAGCATTAAAAAGTCGGATTTTAAAACGGAACAGCAACGGGAAGAAGCAGCGCAGTCTCATCGCGATGAAGGGCACACTTTTCATATCCTTCAAAAAGGGAGTGTGGTTATTGAAATTGATTTTCAACAATACAAGATCAAAGCGCCTTGTGTTGTTTATATGCATCCTAACCAGGTGCATCGTATCTTAGATTTTAAAGATATTACGGTTTGTTCTTTGGCTATTATCAATGAAAATTTAAATGCCGATTATCTTACATTTTTAGAAGAGATCACGCCTGCAAAGCCATTGGTATTAGCAAAAAATATGTACGCAACTATTTTTGAAACCTTTTCGCTTTGCTTAAATTTCTCAAAACAAAAAAATAATAAATTGCATCACCTGCTGCTGAAAGATAGTTGCAATGCATTAGTAGGCTTACTTACTTCCGTGTTCTTGGATCAGCATACATCTTCGGCTAAACTTTCAAGAGCTGAGTCGATCTCCAAATCATTTAAACAATTATTGGAAAAGAATTATGGCAGCGTGAAGCGCCCGACAGAATACGCGAACCTGCTGAATATCTCTACGCATTATTTAAATGAAAGTATTAAAAACACAAGCGGCCTGTCGGTTTCGCAACACATTCAAGACCGGATCATATTAGAAGCTAAACGATTGCTTCATCACACCCAAAAATCGGTTAAAGAAATAGCTTTTGAATTGGGCTATGAAGACTATCCTTATTTTTCAAGGCTTTTTACCAAAGCAACCGGCATGTCGGCATTAACTTTCAGAAACAAAAGGCACGATTAATCCAATACTTGCTCCCATCTGTTATTTTATGCTTTTTAATTAGGCTGCAACTTTGCAGGGTAAAATTTAAACTATTTAAAAATGGAACAAAATAAAAAAGTACTTATATCAGGTGCAAGCTTTGCAGGTTTAACCACTGCGTATTGGATGCATAAAATGGGTTATGAAGTAAGTGTTGTAGAGATTGGAAGCAGCCTGAAAATGGGCGGCACGCCTGTGGATATTAAAGATGAAACGGTTGACATTGTAAAACGTATGGGGCTTTTTGAACAAATTAAAGCCAATAGGGTCGGCCCCGAAAAATGGGAATTTAAAAATGCGGACGATGTTACCGAACACAGCGTTGCATTGGAGAAATTACCTGATAATGAGTTTGAAATAGAAAGGGATCTTTTACTTAATATGCTGTATAACCTTATTAAGAATGATGTAAAATTTATCTTCAATAACAGCATCACCGCTTTGCATGAAAATGAAGATCATGTAGAAGTTACCTTTAAAGATGGTACGCATGATACATTTGCATTATTGTTTGGTTGCGATGGCATACACTCTGCTGTGCGAAGAATCTGGTTTGGACACGAGGCCGAATACAATCATTTTTTAGGTCAATATTTTGCCATTGCCATCACAAATAAGTTATTGGTTGAACAAGGTGCTTATCAATTTTACTCAGAGCCAAATAAAGGTGTTTCGCTTTATGCTTACAATAAAAAAACCGATATTATTTTTACCTTCCGGCCAGAGAAAGAAATTGCGTATGATTTTCGTGACCAAGAGCAACAAAAAGAAATAATTTCGGCGCAATTTAAAGATACGGCCTGGCGCACTAAAGAGTTATTGAGTGAATTACTACACGCTAAGTCTTTTTACTTTGATAAATTTTGCCAGGTAAAAATGCCGTCGTGGACAAAAGGCCGCGTGGCTTTAGTGGGTGATGCAGGTTATTGTGCTTCGCCGGCCGCGGGCATGGGCGGTTCATTAGCTATTATAGGCGCCACCGCTTTAGCAGATGCTTTACAAAAACACAAGGGAAATATTGAATTGGCTTTTGCAGCATATAACAAAGGCCTGCGTCCTTTTATAGAAGAGGTACAAGCGGGCGCGGTACAGATGTTAGACAAGCTTCTTCCGCGCACGGAAGAAGAAATAAGATTGAGGAATAAGAATGGCTTTGAGTTCTAAAACTTCATCATTGCGAGGAGGTACGACGAAGCAATCTGTTTGCCAATTGAGATTGCTTCACTACACGGTGTTTTGTTCGCAATGACGTACCGGTTTTAGAAAACTTTATAATAAAAAAAGCCCTTTGCGCAAAGGGCTTTTTTTATGGGCTTTGTGTAATTACTACAAAACCTTAACCACCACTGTAGTAGAGTAGTTGCTATTGCCTGCGGCTCCTACACAATAAATACGGAATGCATATTTATTGCCGCTTACCAAGCCTGTTAGCAACAGTTTAGATTTAGTAATGATAGCTACCTGGTGCCAGTTGGCAACCACAGGAGCTACTACACCACCAATGGCAACAGGGCCTATGCTTCTGTTTGCCTGTATGGTGCTAACATCATCTAACTGCTCTACCACATAAACCCGTGCATTTTTCACAGCATCCCAGTCAAGTAACGCAGAACCTTCGGCCTGGCCGTTTGTTCCGTTTACATGCATGGGCGCAGCGGGCACCTGTGGTGCACCACTAATATGCTTGGCATTTGCACCCGAGCTTAGTAGTATGCTATCGTCTCCGTTAGCAGTAGCTTCTACATATAAACCCAGTTGGGTCAGTATGTTTTGAAGCACTACTTCCTTAACGCGCATGGCAGCTGTTTTACTTTTGCCACCGTCTTGAGCCGCTACAATAGCGTTCTCCAGATCGGTAGCAGCTTGTGCCACAGTTGCCAAAGCAGGGCTTGGATTGGCAAAATTTGCATTACCCGTCATGGCTGTAACCATACCGCGTGCAAACTCTACTTTGTCGTCGGCCGAGAGCTTGCCCAGCTTAAGACTAATCTTTGCTTTCATGTTTTTAGCATTATGAAGTTTAGTATTCCGAAAATTGCCCGGTTCTTTGCTTCGCTCCTGGAAGTGAGCCGGAAAAGAGAAGTGCCTTTGTGCTTAGCGCTGCAGCGGTAGTAAAAGGCGGGTTGTTTTTGCTTTGATAGTTACCTCCTTGTTTTATTTGTTAGTGTAAAGTTACAACAGCAAAACACGCGCGTGTAAATTATTTAATAAGTGGCCGGAATTTTTTTATAACTGGTCGGTTTTAACAAATAACTGGTAAGAAAACAACTCAAAAACGACAGAGATCTTTGTAAGAACGATCGTCGTAAACATAAACACACACGTAATTACTTTAACTACGCACGTTTTAATGATAAAGACGTACGATGCAAAGATTAAGTCACACGACGGAAAGATAAACACACACGTCTTTGTTTCTAGAACGTACGATGCAAAGATTAAGTCACACGACGGAAAGATAAACACACACGTCTTTATTTCTAGAACACACGATGCAAAGATTAAGTCGCACGACGGAAAGATAAACACGCACGTCTTTATTTCTAGAACACACGATGCAAAGATTAAGTCGCACGACGGAAAGATAAACACGCACGTCTTTGTTTATAGAACGTATGATGCAAAGATTGAGTCGCACGACGGAAAGATAAACACGCACGTCTTTGTTTCTAGAACGTACGATGCAAAGATTAAGTCGCACGACGGAAAGATAGATACACACGTTGTAAAGATAAAGGCGTGCGTAGTTGGTTTAAGGACGTATGTAAAAATCTGCCAGAAATAGTTGCAAATAGATAAGTCTAATGTTTTGTATGTAAGATTGTATGTGTTTTCGTGTATTAAAAATGTAAGTAAGTTTTTATACATTTACAAGGAAGTTATATGTTTGAAAAATAATTTTAAAATGACTGCAGAAGACTACATAAGAAAAGTTAACAACCAAGTTCAAGGATTATTTGAATCTTCACTAACAGAAAACAAGGTAGTTATCAATACAGGTATTGATACCTCAAAATCTTTACAGGTATGGCTAAGTGTCATACCCGAAGACAAATACAAAATCCTTTTAAATAATAGTATTCAATCGTTAGAGTTATCTATTATTTCACAAACATATTGTTTTTACAGAAATGCTTTTAGCGCACTTCGCCTTTCTTTAGAGATGTTATTTGGGGGATTATTTTTCAGTACTACATTACTTGATTTTATTGAATGGTCAATGTCTTCAAAGGATTTAAATTGGGGAACAATAAGTGATTTTGACAAGGGAGTTCTTTCTCATCGTTTTTATAATGCATTTTTTCCAGAACTTAAAGGAGAATGTGAGCCCTATCATACAAAGGCAAAGAAATTATATAGGGATCTCTCAGAGTATGTACACGGAAACAATCATACTTGGATAACTCAGAAAGAGGTGTTAAAAATTGAGAAAGATGAAATTAAACTATATGAAGAGTGCTTAAAATTGTTTATGGAACTATCAAATTTTGCTCTTTCCGTTAGATATTTGAAAGAATTAGATAAACAGCAACTTGAACAAGTAGAACCAATTGTCCTTCAAAATTTAAATCACATAAAACCAATTAATTTATATTTATCAAAATCGAAATAATGGCAGAGCTTTATTTTAGAACAGAAAATATTAAAGTAGAAGAATTACCAAATCTTATTGTTAAATCTGCTTTAGAAGATGAAATAATTGTATCCTTAAAATCAAATTCGAATACAATTGTTGAGGGAAGTAGAGGGACAGGAAAATCCTTCTTGATGAAATATGCTTGTTTTAAATTGGAATCTGAATTTGAAGAAAAACGAATACTTCCGGTATATGTAACCTTTATGGCAAGTACATTGATTCACACGAGTGACTCATTTCAATTTCGTAATTGGATGATTGCTCGAGCCCTACGCGAATTAATTAAAAGTAGTTTAAAAAGAGGCTTGGTTTTTTCGAAATATGCATCTACTTTATTAAATACTGAAACAACTCAAAATGAAAATAATAAATTAGATGAAATAATTAAGGCATATGAAAACTCTTACAAGAATCCTGGACTCAAAATTGATTCTACTTCATTACCGGAGCTTAATGATATTATAGATGCTTTGAATAATCTATGTGAGGAAAATAACCTTAAAAATATTTATTTTTTCTTTGATGAAGCGGCACATGTTTTTAGACCAGAACAACAACGTCAATTTTTTACCTTGTTTCGTGATTTCAGATCTCCTTATGTTTCTTCAAAAGCAGCGGTTTATCCTGGAGTAACTCATTTTGGTGACACATTTGAATCAATCCATGATTCTGTATATAAAAAATTAGACAGAAATATTCAAGATGTTGGATACATAGGTTTAATGACTGAAATGATAGAAAAGCAAATTGATAGGGTTAAATCTCAAATGATAAGTACACAAAAGGAGTTATATAATACTGTTGTTTTTTGCTCAAACGGTAATCCAAGAGTATTATTAAAAACTACTGACAGGCTAACACGAATCACTAGTAATGAAATAGATACTTTAATTCGTACTTTTTATAGAAATGAAATATGGGCAGAACATACTTTATTAGGAGATAAATTTAAGGGACATAAAGCACTAGTAGATTGGGGTAGAAAATTTATAGAAGACATTGTTATTCCTAATTTAATTAAAAAGAATTTTAATGAAGACGGAGTTATTAAATCAGAAACAAGTGTATATTTTTGGATTCATAAAGATTCTCCAGTTCAAGTTAGAGAGGCTCTACGTTTATTAACTTATACTGGCATTATTCGGAAAATTGATGATGGTGTAAAAGGTTCAAGATCATTAATTGGAACTAGATATGAAGTTAATTACGGTGTCTTTTTATCACAAGTAACTAATCCTAGTAAAAACTCACAGGATATAATAAGCAAGCTTAAATTAGATAAATTTTCTGAATATGGATATAACCATGCAGCATATAATGATTTAGTAAAAGAAAATATATTTACTGAAAATGACACCATGCTTATAGACTCAATTAATAATATTTTAGAAAAATCAATTACGGAGCTTGATTTAACTGAATGGCAAAAGAATAAATTAATTAAAGAAGCGGGATTGAATACAATAAATGAATTAATTAATACAAGCGAGCAGGACCTTATAAATAAACTTGATCAGGTAGGTGTAGTACGTTCTAGGCAAATGAAAAATTCTGCATTTGCAGAGGTGTTAGAATATATTTCTGGATAAAAAATAAAGTTGGTCTTTTGTAGTTAATAGAAGCTTTTAATTTGAATTTTAACACAAATTAACTGGAAATGAGCTAATTACGAATTTTAAAAAATAGTATGCGTGCATAACATTATTTTTATACATTTGTATAAGTGATGACAAAAAAGCATACCGAAACAATAGATTCTAAATTAAAATCTGCCTGGCAAATTGTTAGCAGGATGTATAATACCGAAGCCGGTTTACATGATGCCACCATTGCTATGGCGCACTTTCTTTTAAATGTGGATAGCCACGAGGGTTCTTTTGCATCGGATATTGCACCGCAGCTGGGTATGGAAAGCACATCGTTGTCGAGGATTATTTCATCCTTGGAAGAAAAAAAATTAATTGTACGTAAAAGCGATAAAACGGATAAACGTAAAATACTGATCACACTGACCAAAAAAGGAATTGAGCAAAAAGAACTGGCCAAGAACACCGTTAGAAATTTTAACCAGCTGGTAGAAATTAAAATAGGGAGGAAGCGCATCGAGGACTTTTTTAAAACCATTGACGAAATCACAGAATTAGCAGAACACAGAAATAAATTATTAAAAACAAGTTAGAAATGAGTATTGAGATAATAGTATTGAGATAATAGTATTGAGATAGTAGTATAGATAGTATTGAGAGCGTAGTTTTAAATAACAACATCTCAAATCTCATATCTCACTACTCATATCTATGACCTCTCACTTCAAATCTGACATCTAATATCTAAAACATATGAAACGCATCATTCAAAAAGTTGCCGTATTAGGCTCGGGAGTTATGGGAAGCCGTATTGCATGCCACTTTGCAAACATTGGTTGCGAAGTTTTATTACTGGATATCGTTCCTAAAGAACCCAACGATGCCGAAAAAGCAAAAGGACTTACTTTAGAAAGTAAAGTGGTTAGAAATCGTATCGTGAACAACGATTTTCAGTTCGCGTTGAAATCAAACCCGTCGCCTATTTATAAGAAAGAATTTGCATCGCGCATCACCACAGGAAACTTTGATGATGATATGCAAAAGATCTCTACTTGTGATTGGGTGATCGAAGTAGTTATTGAAAACTTAGATATTAAAAAGAAAGTTTTTGAGAACGTAGAAAAATTCCGTAAACCGGGAACGCTTATTACATCTAACACGTCTGGTATTCCAATTCACTTAATGGCAGAAGGCAGAAGCGATGATTTTAAAGCGCATTTCTGCGGTACGCACTTCTTTAATCCTCCACGTTATTTAAAATTATTGGAGATCATCCCGACTCCGCATACCAAAAAAGAAGTGGTTGATTTCTTGATGGAATACGGCGAGAACAACTTGGGTAAAACAACCGTATTATGTAAAGATACCCCGGCCTTTATTGCAAATCGTGTGGGTGTGTTTGGCATTATGGCGCTTCTACACCTGGTAGAAAAAATGGATCTTACGGTTGAAGAGGTAGATAAATTAACCGGTCCTGTTTTAGGTCGCCCTAAATCGGCTACCTTCCGTACCGGAGATGTAGTTGGTTTGGATACTTTAGTGCACGTGGCAAACGGACTGGTTCAAAATTGCCCGAATGATGAAGCGAAAGATCTGTTTGTTTTACCGGGCTATCTTAAAAAGATGGTGGAGAACAAATGGCTGGGAGATAAAACCGGGCAAGGCTTTTATAAAAAAGTAAAAGGTGCTGACGGAAAATCGGAGATACAAGCCTTAGACTTAAAAACACTGGAATACAAACCTTCTCAAAAAGTAAAATTTGCCACTTTAGAATTAACCAAACCGATCGAGAATTTAAAAGAGCGTGTAAAAGTTTTAGTGGCCGGGAAAGATAAAGCCGGAGAATTTTACAGAGCAACCTTTGCCGCTTTATTTCAATACGTAACCAATCGTATTCCTGAAATTGCAGATGAATTATATAAAATTGATGATGCTTTAAAAGCAGGCTTCGGTTGGGATCTTGGTCCGTATGAATATTGGGATGCCATTGGTGTGCAAGGGTTCATCGCTACGATGGAATCATTAAATAATAAACCTGCCGCATGGGTTTATGATATGTTGAAAGCAGGTAACACATCATTCTATAAAATAGAAGATGGGGTTAGAAAATACTATGATATACCTTCAAAATCTTACAAAACAATTCCGGGCACGGAAAACCTGATCATATTGGATAACATCCGCGAAAGCAAAACTGTTTGGAAAAACAGTGGTGTTACGGTTATTGATCTGGGCGATGGAATTTTAAATGTTGAATTCCACACCAAGATGAACACCATCGGCGGCGAGGTTTTAGCGGGCATCAACAAAGCTATTGACATTGCTGAGAAAGATTACAAAGGTTTAGTGATTAGTAACGAAGGGGCTAATTTCTCGGCCGGTGCAAACGTAGGCATGATCTTTATGATGGCTGCCGAACAGAATTATGATGAGCTGAATATGGCGGTTAGGATGTTCCAGAACACAACCATGCGTATTCGTTATTCATCTATTCCCGTAGTAGTAGCACCGCATAACTTAACTTTAGGCGGCGGTTGCGAAATCTGCCTGCACGCCGATAAAGTAGTTGCTCATGCTGAAACGTATATCGGCCTTGTTGAGTTTGGTGTAGGCCTTATCCCGGGTGGTGGCGGCACAAAAGAGTTTGCGGTTCGTTTAAGCGATTCGTTGCACGAAGGCGATGTGGAAACAAATACTTTCCGTGATAAATTCTTAACCATTGGCCAGGCTAAAGTAGCTACTTCAGCTTATGAAGCCTTTGATATGGGCATCTTGCGTAAAGGCACCGATAAAGTGGTTGTATCGCGCAGTCGCCAATTAAGCGAAGCGAAAGCAGAGTGCTTACGCATGGCAGAAAGCGGTTATACAAAACCAACTCCGCGTAAAGATATCCGCGTATTAGGAAACGAAATTTTGGGCTTGGTATACGTAGGTGCTAATTCTATGCGCAGCGGAAACTACATCAGCGACCACGATCAATTGATCTCCGAAAAATTAGGATTTGTTTTAGCGGGCGGAAACCTTTCTCAACCTACTCAGGTGTCAGAGCAATACCTATTAGATCTGGAAAGAGAGATATTCTTACAGCTTTGTACCGAGCGTAAAACATTAGAGCGTTTGCAGAGTATTGTGAATGGAGGAAAGATTCTTAGAAACTAGTAGAAGGTATTTGGTAGCAAGTAGCTTGTAATAAAACATAAAATAATAAATTAATTAAATAACCTGTCACGTACCTGATACTAAATACCGGGTACCTGATACAACAAAACAAACATGAACGCATATATTGTAGCAGGTTTTAGAAGTGCTGTGGGTAAAGCTACCCGTGGCGTATTTCGTTTTCATCGTCCCGATGATCTGGCCGCAGAAGTTATTCAACATTTGATGGCTTCGGTTCCGCAAGTTGATAAAGATAAAATTGATGATGTGTTAGTTGGTAATGCAATGCCTGAGGCAGAGCATGGCCTGAACGTTGCACGTCTTATTTCATTATTGGCCTTGGGTACGGATAAAGTTCCGGGTGTAACCGTTAACCGTTATTGCGCATCGGGCTTGGAAACCATTGCTATGGCAAGCGCAAAAATTCATGCAGGTATGGCCGATTGCATTATTGCCGGCGGAACAGAAAGTATGAGTTTGATCCCAATGGGCGGATGGAGAGTTATTCCAAACCCTAAAATTGCAAAAGAGCATGCTGATTGGTATTGGAACATGGGCTTAACAGCGGAAGAAGTTGCTAAGGTTTACAAAGTTTCTCGCGAAGACCAGGACATGTTTAGTTACAACTCGCATCAAAAAGCTATTGCTGCAATTAAAGCAGGTAAGTTTAAAGATGAGATCGTTCCTGTAAAAATCACTGAAACGTTTTTGGATGAAAAAGATAAACGCAAAACACGCGATTATTTAGTGGATACAGATGAAGGCCCTCGTGCAGATACTTCTGTTGAAGCGCTTACAAAATTAAAGCCGGTGTTTGCAAACGGCGGAAGCGTTACTGCGGGTAACTCATCGCAGACAAGTGATGGTGCAGCATTTGTAATGGTTGTGAGTGAGAAATTTATGAAAGAACATAAACTGACACCAATTGCTCGTATGGTTTCTCATGCTGCAGCCGGCGTTCCTCCTCGCATTATGGGTATTGGCCCTGTAGCCGCTATTCCCAAAGCGCTTGAAAAAGCAAACTTAAAAATGAATGATATTGATCTGTTCGAATTGAACGAAGCATTTGCTTCTCAATCGTTAGCGGTTGTGAGAGAATTAAACATCAATCCTGACCTGGTAAACGTAAACGGTGGCGCAATTGCATTAGGCCATCCGCTGGGTTGTACAGGCGCTAAGCTTTCTGTTCAGTTATTCAGTGAGCTACGCAGAAGAAATAAAAAATACGGTGTAGTAACGATGTGTGTAGGTACCGGGCAAGGTGCGGCGGGAGTGTTTGAGTTGTTGTAGTAAGTAAAAAGTATCAGGTAGCAAGTATCAGGTAAATAATAGATGAACAATTTTAAAGAGTTAAATATTTGGAAAGATGCTATGTTAATTGCAAAAAATATTTTTGTAGTTACCAAGCAGTTCCCTTCTGATGAGAGATTTGGGCTTGTATCTCAAATCAATCGCTCTGTTGTTTCTATTCCTTCCAATATTGCCGAGGGGTGTGGAAGAAGTTCAAAAAAAGAATTCCATCACTTTCTTGCCATTGCGCTTGGTTCCAGTTACGAATTAGAAACACAACTTATGTTGGCTGAATCTTTTGGATATATCAGTGCAGAAAAATTAAACGAATTACAAGTAGAAATAACTAAAAATCAAAAAATGACCGTCAAGTTAATGGAATCTGTATCGAAACAATCTTGATACCTGATACCTACTACTTGATACTTTTAAAAAAAACTAAAATCTAAAAAAATGGGTACAGAATCAAACAAAACTAAAGGCGGCGAGTTTATTATTAAAGAAACCAACGCGCAGGATATTTTTATTCCGGAGCAATGGACGGAAGAACAATTAATGATGAAAAAAACCTGTGAAGATTTTCTTACACAGGAAGTTTGGCCGATATTGGACAGAATAGACTCCCAGGAAGAAGGCCTTATGCCTAAACTTTTGGAGAAAGCCGGAGAGCTTGGTATTCTTGGTATTTCGGTGCCGGAAGCTTATGATGGTTTAGGTTTTGATTTTGTTACTTCTATGCTGACTACCGAAGTGATCGGTGCAGGACATTCGGTTGCCGTTGCACTTTCTGCACACACGGGTATCGGTACTTTACCGATCTTATATTACGGTAACGAAGAGCAAAAAAAGAAATACATTCCGAAACTTGCAACAGGCGAATGGAAAGCTTGTTATTGCTTAACGGAACCCGGCAGCGGCTCAGACGCCAACAGCGGGAAAACCTCGGCTAAACTTTCGGCTGATGGAAAACATTATATTTTAAACGGACAAAAAATGTGGATCACCAATGGTGGTTTCGCGGATGTGTTTACTGTATTTGCCAAAATTGATGACGATAAAAATTTATCTGCATTCATCGTAGAAAAATCTTTTGGCGGAATTTCGTTGAACCCGGAAGAACATAAAATGGGTATTAAAGGAAGCTCTACGCGCCAGGTATTCTTTAATGATTGCAAAGTTCCGGTAGAAAATCTTTTATCTGAAAGAGAGAACGGATTTAAAATTGCCGTGAACATTTTGAATATAGGCCGCATTAAATTAGCGGGTGCAGCTGTCGGCGGAAGTAAAGCGATTGTTACACAAGCTGTACGTTATGCTAACGAACGTAATCAGTTTGGTCGTCCTATTTCTAAATACGGTGCTATCCGTTATAAATTAGCAGAACAAGCTACCCGCATTTTTGCCTGTGAAAGTGCTTCGTATCGCGCGGCACAGAACATTGAAGATGCCATTCACACCTTAATTGCAGGCGGAATGGACGAAGCAAAAGCTAAACTGAAAGGTATTGAGCAATTTGCTGTTGAGTGTGCTATTTTAAAAGTTCACGGTTCTGAAGTATTGGATTATGTGGCTGACGAAGGTGTGCAGATCTATGGCGGAATGGGCTACAGTGCTGAGGCACCTATGGACAGATCATACCGCGATGCACGTATCAACCGTATTTTTGAAGGAACCAACGAGATCAACCGTATGTTGATCATCGACATGGTTTTGAAACGTGCCATGAAAGGCGAACTTGATCTGATGGGTCCTGCACAAAAAGTAGCGTCAGAATTAATGGGTATCCCTGATATGAGCGAACCGGATGATACATTGTTTGCTTACGAAAAACAATTGATCGTTAATTATAAAAAAGCCATCCTGATGGTAGCCGGTGCAGCTGTTCAAAAATTAATGACCACGCTTAGCAAAGAGCAGGAGATCATCATGAACATTGCCGATATGGCCATTGAAACATACGTAGCAGAATCTGTTTTATTGCGCGTGGAAAAATTAGTGAGTATGCGCGGCGAAGAAGCCTGCAAAGAGCAATTAGCTATGATGCGTGTTTACGTAAACGATGCTTGTGATAAGATCGGTATTTATGGTAAAGAAGCCTTGAATAGCTTTGCTGAAGGAGATGAACTACGCATGATGTTGATGGGCTTGAAACGCTTTACAAAACAACAACCGTTCAACCCGAAAGCAGCACGCCAAATTGTTGCTGAAAAATTGATCGCAGAAAATAAATATTGTTTCTAAAATAAATGGAAAACACATTTGTATATGAAAACAAAGTAATGTGGAGCCAGGTGGATGCTAATGTTCACCTGCGCCACAGTGCTTACGCCGATTTTGCAGCACAGGCTCGTTTGGAAATGTTAGGCTTGTTGGGCTTTAATGCAGAGATGCTGGAAGAATTACATATCGGCCCGCTTTTGTTTCGCGAAGAATTAATTTATATGCGTGAGGTTCGCCCGAACGATACGATAAAAATTACCTGTACACTAACCAAGTGCAGGAGAGACGGATCACGTTGGTCGTTCAGGCAAGAGTTTTACAGAGGCGACGGCATACAGGCCGCGCTGATAAATGTAGATGGTGCCTGGATCGATACCGTTAAAAGAAAACTGGTAGCATTGCCCCAGGAATGGGTAACTAAGCTTTTGGACATTCCTAAAAGTGCCGATTTTATTTTAGAAGAAATTCCCGTTAAAAAGACAGAACCTGTTACCATAAAAAATACAAACATGACACCTTTAGAAGAAAAATTTGAAGCCGCTAAAAAGCGCGTATTAGAATTAACTGAAAAACCGGCTAATGATAAAATGCTGGAGTTATATGCACTTAACAAACAAGCTACGATTGGCGATATCAACGCTGAAAAGCCGGCGATGTTTGATTTTGTAGCTGCGGCTAAATTCAATGCATGGACTGAAAAAAAAGGCATGAGTAAAGAAGATGCTCAGCAGAAATATATTGATTTTGTAGAAAGCTTGTTTCAAAAAGCATAATTGATAAATTAAACGTACTGGTACAAAAAGCACGGCACTCCAAATTTTATTTGTGGCTGCTTAACTTTATGCTTTTGCGTACGGTTCCGTTTAATAATCCACATAAAATAAAAATACAAAGCATTGGCGACGATGGTATCATCATGATGGCCGCTAATACCAGGAACAACCGCAATCACATAAAAGGCATACACGCTTGTTTACTTGCAACGCTTTGCGAGTATGCTTCGGGCTTAAGCTTGCTTTTAGATCTTTCGCCTAAAGAATACCGCATCATTCTTAAAAATATTCACATGACTTACCATTACCAAGCTAAGACAAATGTGTTTGTAAAATTTAACATCTCTACAGAAGAAAAACAGAATATTTTTGGTTCTTTACAAAAAGAAGAAGCTATTTTTAAAGAGTTTACAGTTGATGTGTTTGACGAAAGTAATAACCATATTTGCACTGGCTTAATCAACTGGCAAATCAAGGCCTGGAAGAACGTAAAAATGAAAATTAATTAATAACGCATGAAAAAACTGGTTGTATTTTTTATCGCAATTTTTGTAAGCATAAGTGGGTTTGCACAAGCAGTTAGTCCGGATGCTGTGGTAGGTACCTGGCTTACCGGTAAAGGCAATGGCAAAGTGCAGATCTTTAAGCAGGGCAATACTTACAGCGGGAAAATTGTTTGGATAAAAGAACCCAATACACCTGAGGGTAAGCCTAAGGTTGATAAAAACAACCCGGATAAAACAAAACAAAATACTCCTTTATTAGGCTCTGTTATGATGAAAGATTTTATCTTTGAAGAAGATAAATGGACCGGCGGAACTATTTACGATGCTGAGAACGGAAAAACATACAGTTGCAAAATAACATACAGAGATGGCAAACTAGACGTACGCGGTTACGTAGGCATTTCACTTATTGGAAGAACTGACACCTGGTTTAAAGTGCCGGATGTTAAGTAAGCAAAACAAAAAATAAAGAAAATAAATAATAACATGATCAAAAAAATAGTAGTACTTACTTTTTTATCTGTCCCGTTTTTACTTGATGCACAAGGATTTCAGGTGAATTTACAAGGCCAGGCACAACAGGGCATGGCAGGCGCCGGTACAGCCCTTATGCAGGATAATTCTGCTGTATTCTTTAATCCAGGAGGCATGTCTTTTCTTAAAGATAACACGATAAGTGCCGGTGTTACAGCTACTATTGCACATGGCGAATATTTAGATGCACCAAGTTCAACCATTTCAAAAACAGACAATCCGATCAGTACGCCATTTACAGGATATGGTGTTTTAGGGTGTTTGGATTCGACAAAATATTTTTCGCATTTTAAATTCGGAATGGGTGTTTATACTCCTTTTGGAAGCACAGCAAAATGGGAAGATGGCTGGACAGGGCGTTTTGCATTAACTTCTTTAAAATTGCAATCGATATTTTATCAGCCAACCATCAGCTGGAAAGCGAACGACAAATTTGGCATTGGTGTCGGGCTTGTATACGGACAGGGAAATGTTGAGCTGAAACAAGACCTTCCAATTTATTCTAACGGAGGTTTTAATAGTTCGGCTGATTTGAAAGGTTCGGCGCACGGCTGGGGATTCAATGCAGGGCTTTATTTTAAACCCATTGAAAAATTCTCTATCGGGTTAACGTACCGTTCGCAGGTTAATATGAATCTGAAAGACGGAACGGCAACAATCACGGTTCCTCAATCGCTTGCAACAAACTTTCCTTCGGGGCCATTCTCTTCATCTATTCCTTTGCCGCAAGTGCTTACTTTAGGTTTAGCTTACCAGATAAACCCAAAATTAGCTTTGGCACTTGATATAAATTATATCGGCTGGAAAGCATATGATACATTGAAATTTGATTATAAAAATAATACGGCTACATTTCCTGATACAAAATTACCAAGAGATTATAAAAATACGTTTGCCTTCCGTTTAGGCGGACAATATAAAATCACCAAAAGATTTACAGGGCGTTTAGGTGTGGCGTTGTCTTTAACACCTATCAAAAACGGATACGTTACTCCCGAGGTGCCGGATGCTAATAAAGTGAACTTAACCGCAGGTTTAGGTTACCAGGTTTGCAACAGGTTTAGAGTGGATGTATCATACACATTTGAGAATTTAAAACGTTCAGACAACAATACCGCACTTCAACTGAACGGTACGTATAAAACATATTTATCTGCTCCCGGTATCTCATTAACCTATAAATTTAATCGTAATTAAAAGATGAAACATATTTTATATCAATCGGTTTTAGTTGCAGCATCAGTTAGTGTTTTACTTTCGTGTAAGCCAAGTTTAACTGTACCAGCCGCAAGTAAAGGAAATATAGACCCATCCCGCTATTTAGCAGTTGGTAACTCAATCACATCAGGCTTTGCCGATGGTGCGTTATATTATGAAGGGCAATTGGTTGCTTATCCTAATTTAATTTCACAACAGCTTAAATTAGTTGGTGGTGGAGATTTTAACCAGCCGCTAATGGATCGGGGCTCTATAGGAGTTGGATCAACAGGCAATGCACCTTTTAAACTGGATTATTCTACCGATTGTTTGGGCGTAACGTCTTTAGCTCCGGTTCCTACCGCAACAGCCGGGGATGTAGCAGCTTTTTCAAACAATGTGTATGCATCTGAACATGGACCATTTAATAACATGGGCGTACCGGGTGCCAAAGCTATTACTGTATTAGCTCCCGGGTATGGAAACCCTGCAAATGGTGCAGGAAATTACAATCCATTCTTTACACGTATGGCTAAAGATCCAACAACTTCATCTATGTTATCGGATGCGATGCTGGTTAACCCTACATTCTTTTCATTATTTATCGGTAACAATGATGTGTTATTATATGCTACCAACGGTGGAGCTTCGGATGCTATTACGCCTCCAAGCGGTGCGCCGGGTGTTGGTTTTGACGGAAGTATAAATGCAATTGTAAATACACTTACCGGTAACGGTGCAAAAGGTGTAATTGGAAACATTCCGGATATTACAGCGCTTCCTTACTTTACTACTGTGCCTTGGAACGGTTTAACGTTAACCCGTCAGGGGCAGGCAGATACACTTACCAATTTGATGCAGATATTTGGCGTAAATTATACTTTTAAAGTAGGTAATAACCCTTTTGTTATTTACGATCCTGCTGTTAATACTGCCTTTCACGGAAGGGTAATTACAGAAGGGGAATTAGTTTTGTTAGATATTCCTTTAGATAGCGTAAAATGTCATGGTTTGGGAACGTTTAAGCCGATTCCGAATAAATATGTACTTACAGCCACTGAAATTGCTGGTATTAAAAGCGCCACAAGTGCGTATAATAACACGATACAATCTGCCGCGCAAGCAAAAGGTTTGGCTTTTGTAGATGTAAACGCTTTCTTGAATAAAACAAAATCGGGCTTTGTGTATGATGGCATAACGCTAAATGCAGCTTTTGTAACCGGAGGAGCTTTTTCGTTAGATGGAATCCATTTAACTCCTATTGGTAATGCACTGTTAGCTAACGAATTTATAAAAGCAATAAACTCAACTTATGGATCAACTGTTCCGCAAGTGGATGCAACAAAATACAGGGGCGTAAAGTTTCCTTAAAAGAAAAATAAGAATCAATAATATAAATCCAAAACAAAATAACAATGAAAAAAATCTATTTATCAATTGCGGCAGCATTAGCTATAAGCTCTGCTGCAACAGCACAATGTGGTGGTCGTTACGACGCCAATGTGTACTCAGGCTCAAATATTACTGCTACAAGTGGTATTGTATATGGTTCAAATATATCATACAATGGAACAACAACATCGTTAACATTGGATTTTTACGAACCATCAAGCGATACATCGCATGCGCGTCCCTTAATTATATGGGCACATGGCGGAAGTTTTTTAGGTGGAGCTTCAACAGATGCTGACGTGGATACTTTATGCCACCGTTTTGCAAAAAAAGGATACGCTTGTGCTTCTATTAATTATCGTTTAGGAGTTGCGGCTCCTGATTCAGCAGACTTTATTCAAGCAGTAGTGCGTGGTGTGCAGGATATGAAAGCTGCTATCCGTTTCTTTTATAAAGATAAACAAACCTCAAACACCTATAAAATTGATACCAATAATATTTTTATTGGCGGAAGTTCTGCGGGTGCATTTATTGCGTTACATACAGTTTATTTAAAAAGAAGCTGTCAAATAACAACGTATATGAGCCAGGCTACATTAGATGGTTTGGGCGGTATTGACGGTTATAGCGGTAACCAATGTTACTCTCAACATGTAAAAGGTGTAATATCACTTTGCGGAGCTTTAGGTACATACGGTTGGTTAGAAGCAGGTGATTTGCCATTTTGTTCTATGCATGGCAATGCTGATAATACTGTAAATTACAGTCGTGGTCCTGTATTACCAACTTTCCCAGTTTATATTTTAACTGCTGATGGTGACCGTATGTTAAAAGCACAGGCTTTGGCAGTGGGTGTACAAAATAATTTTTATACTTGGTATGGCGCAGACCACGTGCCTTATGCAGGTAATACGGCTACTGAAATAAAATATATGGATACTACTGTAAATTTTGTAAAAGATTATTTGTTACAACGTTTGAATTATTCTTGTACTATTTCTCAAGCTGCTAATACTCCATACGGAACTGCTAATTTATATAGCTTCACAAATTGCTCTACTAATTCTCCTTTGGCTTGTACAGCTGCCGGTATTAAATATATCAATGCTAATTTGTTGCAAGAGGTGTATCCTAACCCGTCAAATAGCGATATAAATGTTGTTTTTGTAAACAGTAATGCTACGCATTATGTTGCATTAACTGATATCAGCGGAAGGGTTGTGAAATCTGCAACTACAACAGGTTCTACTTATACGCTTGATAGAAATACTTTAACCAGTGGTGTTTACTTCTTACACGTGTCTAACGCACAAGGAGAATCATCTGTTCAAAAGATCATTTTCTACTAGGCTTTAGTTTAAATAGTTTGAAAAGAGAGGCTGTCTGTAAAGGCAGCCTTTTTTTATGGTTGAAATGTGGGTATTAATTATGGCAAACTAAATCTTATATTTGGGTGATTTTATTTCTTAATTATGCAAACAACAACAGTAGATGTATTAGTGATTGGTGCAGGACCTGCAGGCTCGGTAGCGGCAAGTATTATAAACCAAAGCGGCCTGAAGGTGCGCATGGTTGAAAAGGAGAAATTTCCGCGGTTTGTGATTGGTGAAAGCTTATTGCCACGCTGCATGGAAGCTTTGGAGGATGCTAAACTGTTAGATGCCATAAAGGAGCAAGGTTTTCAGCAGAAGTTTGGGGCTAAGTTTTTGCGCGGGAGTGAAGTGTGTGATTTTAATTTTAGTGAACAGTATACTGAGGGCTGGGGCTGGACGTGGCAAGTGCCTCGTGCCGATTTTGACCTTACTATTGCCAAAGAGGCTGAACGACAAGGTGTGCAACTAGATTTTGAGACAACCGTTACGGCTATACAGTTTAACGGGACAGATTCTGTTACAACGATCGTAGATAAGAACGGGGTGGAGTCTCAAATAAAGGCGCGCTTTATTGTTGATGCAAGCGGTTACGGACGTGTTATTCCGAGGTTGTTTAATTTAGATAAGCCTAGTAATTTACCCACGCGTAAAACTTTATTCGCGCATATAAAAGACCCGAAGCGTTTGAATTATGATGAGCCTAACCGCATCATTATTATTGTGCATGAGCCGGGTGTGTGGGTTTGGGTGATCCCGTTTTCTAATGGTTTGACGTCGGTTGGCTTTGTTGGGCACGAGTCTTTTTTTGATAAGATAAAACATCTTTCGCCTGAGGAGCAGCTGCGCTTTTTAATTAAGAGCGAGGTGAATACCAAAGAGCGTTTTGAGGACCAGGAGTTTGTATTTGAGCCTCGTACGATACAGGGCTGGAGTGTGACTACGGATAAGTTTTATGGTGATGGCTTTGTGTTAACGGGCAATGTTACTGAGTTTTTAGATCCTGTGTTTTCATCGGGTGTTACGCTGGCGGTTTCTTCCAGTCAGCGGGCGGCTAAGCTGGTTGTTGAACAGTTGAAGGGTAAAAAGGTAGATTGGGAGGAGGAGTTTATGAAGCCTACCACGGTTGGTGTGGATACTTTTAGAAGTTATGTGATGGCCTGGTATGACGGCACATTGAGCGAGATATTTTTTGCCAAGAACGTGAATGCTGATTTTAAGAAGCAGATCTGTTCGGTATTGGCGGGTTATGTATGGGATCAGAGTAATCCTTTTGTGAAAAAGCATGATAGGGCTTTAAAGGCTTTGGCTGATGTTATAAAATTGCATAAGGAAGAACAAACTACTACTATATAAAAAAACGGTAGTTTATAAGTGCCATGATGTTTAAACGGTTTTATCATTTCCTTATAAACAGTAATGTGTATATTTCATTAGCGGCTGTGTTGCTAACGGTTGAAGCTCAGATTCAGCTTGGCATGCGGCCTCAATGGCATCCTTACTTGTTTATTATTTTTTTTGCCACGATGCTGGAGTATAACTTTCACCGGTTGGTGACGCTGCTGGCCCGGAAAGAAACGCTTGCAAGCGAGAAGTATATCTGGCTAAGAAATAATATCAAGACGTTTTATGTGCTGATGGTGTTTTCGGTGGTTGGGTTTTTTATTGCGTTTTTGTTTGCGAAGAGGCAGGTTATTGAGACGCTTCTGCCGATTGGCATTATTACTATTTTTTATTCGTTGCCTATCTTTAAGGTTAAAACCAAACTGTTCAGGCTGCGCGAGGTATCTATTCTTAAAATATTCTTGATATCGGCTATATGGGCGTTATCAACTATTTTATTGCCTCTCATACAGGCGGAAAAAAGCTTTGACATGGTAAATGTTGTGCTGATGCTTGCGGAGCGTATGTTGTTTGTTTTTGCTATTACGATACCTTTTGATATACGTGATATGGAGAGTGATAAAGATGCGCATTTGAAGACGATACCGAATCTTATAGGGGAAAAGAGGTCTATTCAGCTGGCGGTGCTTGCTTTGGTGTTATTTGGTGTGCTTTGCCTGCTGCATTATATTGGGACGCCTTTGGCTTATATGTTGCCGGCGCTGTTGCTTTCTGCCATAAGTACCTATGTTTTTTTAGTGAACGAGAGGATTAAAGGGTTGACGTATTACTATTACGGGGTTTTGGACGGGACTATGTTTTTCCAGGGCTTGATGGTGATTGTGAGCTATTATGTTTTTTGCAGGAACGTAGCTTAAAGCCAGGGTTAGCTATAAAAATTGACAAAGCGCTCCTAAAAAGTAAACGAGCGCCCCCGGAAAATGAGCGAGCGCCCTCAAAAAGTATAGTAGCGCCCCAAAGAATTGACATAGCGCCCCTGCAAAACATGGTAGCGCCCTCAAGAAATGAGCGAGCGCCCCAAAAAAGTATAGTAGCGCCCTTAAGAATTGACATAGCGCCCCTGCAAAACATGGTAGCGCCCCCAAGAAATGAACGAGCGCCCCCGGAAAGTATGGTAGCGCCCCTTTGTTTTAAAGTAGCGCCCGTTTAAAGTATGGTAGTGCTACCGAGAAATGAGCGAGTGCCCCCGGAAAGTATAGTAGCGCCCGCTTGTTTTAATGTAGTGCGCTTTTAAAATGAGGAAGTGCTTTTTAAAATTGTTGAGGTGTATGGGTTTTATGAGGGAGTGGGCAAGGGGTGAAATGAAGAACTTATGAGGGCTGCCTGAAAAAATCAGGGGTTTGGTTTATTGAATAGGGTGTTTATGGCTAAGGGGATGGTTGTTTTGTTGTGTATGATCTTGTCTTTCATATCCTGGTATTGTTTATAGAAGTGGGGGTTGCTGAAGAAGTGTTCTCTTATTTTTTCCTGCACCAGGCTTTCGAACCAGAAAACGGTTTGTGCTTGTCGTTTTTTAAGGAAGTAGTTTTTGTGCTCTGCATGGCGGATGTATTTTTCGATCATATCGTAAACATCGTTGATGCCTTTGTTTTCGGTGCTTGAACAGGTTTTTACTTCGGGTATCCAGCCGCTTTCGGTAGGGGGAAAGAGGTGTATGGCGTTGGCGTATTCTGCTCTTGCCATTTTTGCTTTGTCGAGGTTGTTTCCGTCGGATTTTGTAATGGCAATGCCATCGGCCATTTCCATGATGCCGCGTTTAATGCCTTGCAGTTCATCGCCTGCGCCGGCAAGCATGAGGAGTAAGAAGAAATCGGTTAGCTGGTGTACTTCGGTTTCGCTTTGCCCTACGCCAACGGTTTCGATGATGATGTAATCGAAGCCTGCTGCTTCGCAAAGTAAAATGGTTTCGCGTGTTTTGCGTGCCACGCCACCCAGGCTTCCGCTTGAGGGCGAGGGGCGGATGAAGACGTGGTTATCCATGGATAGTTTTTCCATGCGGGTTTTATCGCCCAGGATGCTTCCTTTGCTGAGTGTGCTGCTGGGGTCGACTGCGAGAACGGCTACTTTGTGGTTTTTCTGCACTAATATCTGCCCAAAAATTTCTATGAAGGTGCTTTTGCCAACGCCGGGAACGCCTGTGATGCCAAGGCGTACGGATTTGCCGGTGTGTGGCAAGACTTGTTCAATAATTTGCCGTGAAATTTCCTGGTGCTCTGCTTTGCTGGATTCTACGAGGGTTATAGCCCGCGCTAAAACAGAAATATCTTTATTGAGAATACCTTCTACATATTGGGCTATGCTTAGCAGATGTTTCATTGATGAAGTAAATGTATGATTTTTCTATACATTAAAGGATATGTCATTCCGAACCAGGTTCGGAATCTGTGAGATGCTGAAACGAGTTCAGCATGACAAATTGCTTGCACTAATTCGATACTCGGTTCGGGATCTGCGGAATGCTGAAACGAGTTCAGCATGACAAAAATACTTATACTAATTCGATATCGAACTGAACAAGGTCTACAAACTCTTGCACGCGTTCTTCAACATCTGTTTGAGTTAGCCCGATAAGTTTTTCTGTACCGAATTTTTCAACGGTGAAGCTTGCCATGGCAGAGCCGTAAATGATGGCGCGTTTCATGTTTTCGAATGAGATGTCTTTTGTTTTTGCCAGGAAGCCAATGAAGCCGCCTGCAAAGCTGTCGCCTGCACCGGTTGGGTCAAAAACGTCTTCTAAAGGAAGGGCAGGGGCAAAGAATACTTCGTCTTTGTTGAATAATAGAGCGCCGTGCTCGCCTTTTTTAATGATAAGGGTTTTAGGGCCCATTGCAATAATTTTTTGAGCGGCTTTTACCAGGGAGTATTCGCCTGAAAGCTGGCGTGCTTCGCTATCGTTGATGGTTAGTACATCTACTTTTGTGATGACTTTTTTAAGGTCGTCCATGGCGATGTCCATCCAGAAATTCATGGTGTCTAACACAATTAGTTTAGGACGAGTGGTAAGTTGGTCTAATACTTTTAGTTGCAGGGATGGCATTAGATTGCCCAACATTAAGAATTCGCAGTTTTGGTAGGATGCGGGTACGATGGGATCGAAATCGGCCAGTACGTTTAGTTGTGTATCAAGGGTATCGCGGTTGTTTAGGTCGTTATGGTATTTACCTGCCCAGAAAAAAGATTTTTCGCCTTTTTTAATTTGAAGGCCGTCCAGGTTAACGCCCTGACCTTTTAAAACGTTTAAAAATTCTTCTGAAAAATCTTCGCCCACTACGGAAACGATATTGATTTTATTGTAGAAGTAAGAAGCTGCCAAGCTAATGTAAGAGGCTGCTCCGCCTACAATTTTATCTGTTTTACCAAAGGGGGTTTCGATTGCATCAAACGCCACGGTACCAATAACTAATAAACTCATATTTTCTTTTTTATTTATTTTTTATTTATTGTAATATGCTGTTCGCCTAAAAAGGCTCGAGTCATATTAAAATTTTTTTGCAAATATATTGCTTATTTGTAAAAACCACGAGATTGTTGAAAGGATTGGATAAGTAGTGGGTTGGCGTATGTAATGTGTGAATAGTGTAATTATTGATGGCAATTTAAATATGTAACGATAGGAGAAGGAGCAAGATATTTCTTAGTATTGTGTCTTCATTTAGCTCAATGTTTTAGTTGTTAAATGGTTTCGCTGCGTGCTTTGAAATGCTTTGTTTGCCCAAAGAAACGAAGCAAAGAAAGTGCACCACGAACGCCAACTCTCGCTGCGATTGCGCACAGGCTGCCCTGCTCGGGCTATCTTCGCTCCAGTTCTATAAAAGCCTGCCCCACGAGCTGGCTGCTCGCTAAAAAAGTCTGCCAGACTTTTTATTTACGCTCGCCCCTGTGGACGCCTGTCCCGGAATTACGTGACCTTAATATTTAAAAGTCCTATATTATTTTAATACAATGCCATTGATTAAATAAAATCTTACAATTTTTTTTAAAAGTATTGCATATTTCTAAAAATGATAGTAATATTGCAGCCCGTTTCGAAAGAAGTGGTAAATTCCCTGGTAGCTCAGTTGGTTAGAGCACATGACTGTTAATCATGGGGTCACTGGTTCAAGTCCAGTCCGGGGAGCAGAAAGAGAGAGGCCATAAAAAGCCTCTTTGTTTTTTAAAAAAATGCGGATGTGGCGTAATGGCAGCCGCGCCAGACTTAGGATCTGGTGCCGAGAGGCGTGGGGGTTCGAGTCCCTTCATCCGCACAAGAAGCCCCAATAATGGGGCTTTTTTGTTTTACGATTGGAGTGTAAGGATATTTTATACTTTTGCGAGCAACCAAAAAAAATTGCCTGAAATAATGAATAAGCCCGCTTTTGATGATATTTATATGGACCTGGCCATTAATCTCAGCAAAAAATCGCATTGCGTGAAGGCTCATGTGGGCGCGGTGCTAACCAAAGATACCCGCATTATTTCGGTTGGGTATAACGGGCCCCCGGCGGGTACGCATAATTGCGATGAAGAATGGCCCGGAGTGGGTTGCCCGCGTGACAGTAAGAACAGCTGCTCGCTTGCTTTGCATGCTGAACAAAATGCTATTCTGTATGCTACTAAAAGCAATGTATCTCTTGAGGGAAGTACGGTGTATGTTACTTTGGCTCCTTGTATTGCCTGCGCGCGCGTTATCTATACGGTTGGCATTAAGAAGGTGATTTATTTAAACTCGTATGCCGAGATGAAGGGCCTTCCGACGGAAGAGGGCGCTGAGTTTTTGAAGAAATTTGGTGTTGAAGTGATTAAATATAAAAAAGATGCGTAGAATTTTATTTTCGATGCTGCTTTTAGTAGCGCTGGGGGCCTCTTCAAAGGCGCTTGCACAGGAAAACAGCAAGAGCGAGGGGTCGAAATATGAGGTGGCTTCTAAGAAGAAAAACCGTAAGCAGGACAGGATAGAGGCTAAGCAAGCCCGCAAGCAAAAAAAGGAAGAGGAAAAGGCTATTAAGAAGCATCATGAGCGCCTGCAATCTAAGGAAGTTTTAAAGCGCATGAAGAAAAATAAAAAGCGCGATAAAAAACGTAATACCAAAACTCTTTGATCTGGGTAGAGGGAATTAAATAATTTTAGCGTTTTTGGCCTTAAAAATGACTAAAAAAAGAGCAGGCGGGGAGCCAAATTTTAACCAGTTATTTGTTAAAATCGACCAGATATAAAAAAATTCCAGCCACTTATTAAAAAAATAAATAGTCGTTTTTTAATTTTTGTAATATTGTAAAGAAACCGTTAGTAAGTTGTAAAGACCAGTAAAATGTTAAATGAACCAATTATTAACAATTTATTTAAAAATAAGTGAAAAAAAGGGCAATATATTTTGTGATATTTTAACAGGAATGTTACTTTTAGCCCCTCAATTGAATTAAATAGGATATTAAATGGAATAATTAAGATACGAAAGGCTTGTCAAACCAGATGAACGAAAGAGCTTGTAACCCTTGACAAACGTGGAGTATCGCAATTAAAAAATAATAAAAACATAATATGAAAAAAGTTTATTTATTTCTCGCAGCATTTGTTCTTTTAGGCATGTACGTTAGCGCACAAAGTAACGGCGGCTCTATAAAAGTTACGCTATTGGATAAAAAGACGAATGAAGGTATTCCTTTTGCCAACGTAGTTGTGTTGAACGGTAGTGTGCAGGTAGCTGTTGGTACTACTGATATGGACGGTAACGTTATGATCAGGCCAATAAACGCCGGTAAATACAACGTTAAAGCGGTATATGTAGGTTATCAGCCAATACAAATAAACGATGTGGGTATTGTGGACGGTGAAACTCGTTACCTGAAAATGCCAATGTCTAACGAAAATATCTTACCGGATGTAATTGTTACAGAATGGGCTGGTCCTCCACTTATCGACCCGAATACTATTTCGGGAGGTAATATTGGTAAAGAAGAATTCCAGCACATGGCTCAAAAAGATGTAAATAGTGTTATATCTACGCAGGCGGGGGTTATCTTAACGGATAATGGTTCTAAAACAAGTATCCAGGTGCGTGGTGCACGTCCTGATAATACTAACGTATTTATCGATGGTGAGCGTTCAATTGGTACAAATAACTTACCACAATCATCTATCGAGCAAATGAGTGTTATGTTGGGTGGTTTACCTGCACAGTATGGTGACGTTACCGGTGGTGTGGTATCTATTACAACAAAAGGGGTTCAGCCAAAATGGTTTGGCGGTGTAGAGGGTATCAGTTCTCAATTAACTGATCCATACGGGTACAATTTCTTAGGTTTCAGTCTTGGTGGCCCTATTGTAAGCAAGAAAGATTCTTTGAAAAATAAAAAGCCAATTATTGGCTTCTTTATGGGAGGTGAGATTATCTATCAAAAAGATCCTCGTCCATGGGCTAATGGTATAACAACTTTAAACTCTACCAAAATGGCTCAACTTCAACAAACGCCATTACAGTACAACGCAGCAAATGATACATATTATCCTTCAGCTTCATTTGTTACTCCAGGAGATTTGACCAATTCTAAAGTACGTGCAAACGTAGCATCAACGGCTATTCGTTTAAGCCCTAAAATAGATTTTGCTATAACTCCTAACTTAACTATCACATTGGGCGGATCTGTAGATTATACCAAATACCATAACTTCTCTATAGCAAACGCTTTACTTAACAGCCAAAGCAATCCGCAGGTTATTGAAAATACGATGCGTGGTTATTTACGTTTAACTCAAAGATTTGGTTCTCAAAATGCTGCTGAACAGGAAAAATCACAATCGGTTATTAAACGTGCTTATTTTAGTTTCCAGGCAGGTTACCAAAATTATAAATATACCCAACAAGATGAAAACTTTAAAAAGAACTTTTTTGATTATGGATACGTAGGTAAATTTGATGAAAAACGTATACCTATCTACGAAAGAGATTCTGTTAATGTTACACAAGGTGGTGTAACTACGAAAAAAGATGCTTACGTATTAAAAGGTTACCGTGATTCGATTATTAATTTTACACCGGGCACGCAAAATCCGCTTGCCGCAAACTATACCAGCGAGATTTATGCTAATATGAATGGTCAGATCAGTGATCTTGGACAATTGCAATCTTTGCAAGGTTTACGTAATGGAGACTCTCCAAACTATGTACAAGGTATTTATTCTAATTCTGGTAATGGAACAGCTAGTTATTCATTGAGAGATAACACTATTTTCAGGGTAACAGCCAATTTCTCTGCAGATATTAAAAACCATGCGCTTACAGTAGGTGTGGAGTATGATCAGCGTGATGAGCGCGGATATGATGTTGCTGCAAAGAATTTATATGGTGTAGCCCGTCAGATAGCTAATCAATCGTTAGTTACAAGTGATGCAAATGGTGGCACTTATTATAATACCCAGGCTGCGTATGCACAAGGAGTTAACGTTTTAAATCCGAATGTAATGGGTAATAATGGAATTAGTGTGACACAGGAAGCTACTACAAACTCTCAGGGCGCACCTATTTCAAGTGCTCCAGGTGTAATGGTATATAATACAGTTAATACTACCACTTTACAATCTACTTTTTCTAAAAACTTTTATGACCAGATTGGCGTAAACGGAGATCATAATCCTAACTCTACACAATACATTAGTGTTGACGGGGTAGATCCTTCTCAATTAAGTATAAAAATGTTTTCTCCGGATGAATTACTTAATGGTGGTTCACAATTAGTAGAAGCCTGGGGTTATGATTATTATGGTAACCGTTTAAAAGGAAAAACCAGTTTTAGCGATTTTTTAAATAAATTTCATACGGATAAATTTGGTGACAAGATTAATGACAGGTTAGTGGGTGGCTTTACGCCGGTTTATATGGCCGGTTATATACAGGATAGATTTGATTTTAAAGATATAAAATTTAACGTAGGGGTGAGGGTTGACAGATATGACGCTAATCAAATGGTGTTGAAAGATCCGTTCTTATTAAAAGATGCGTATAGTACATCTGATATAAGTTCTTTAGGCGGAGAGTTTAACGGAACTATTCCTTCAAGCGTACCAAAAGGAGCTACTATTTATGTAGCAGATAATACATCTGCCGTAAAAACAATTACAGGGTATCGCTCAGGAAGCACCTGGTATGATGCAACGGGCGCTATTGTATCAGATCCTAAAGTTATCGGTCAGGAAAGTGGCGGACAAGCTCAGCCTTGGTTAAAAAATCCAACTGATAAATCTGCTTACTCAAATACTGCTTTTACAGCTTACAAGCCTCAGATTAACGTAATGCCTCGTGTGGCATTCTCGTTCCCTATATCTGATGCAGCAAATTTCTTTGCACACTATGATATCTTAACTCAACGTCCGCCAAGTGCATCCAGTGACGGTGCTAACGGTTCACCTTATTCATCTTTTAATAGAACAGATCCTAGTCAATACTATTTCTTATCTTCAAACCAAGGGGCTGTTGTAAATAATGGTAATTTGAAACCTGAACGTACAGTTGATTATGAGTTAGGTTTTAGCCAAACATTAAACGAGCAAAAAAGCGCAGCGCTTAAAATATCTGCCTTTTATCGTGAAATGCGTAATCAGGTACAAATTACAAGGGTTAACCAAGCTTACCCAATTTCTTACATAACTTACGGTAATATAGATTTTGGTACTGTTAAAGGTTTCTCGGCAGAGTTTAACATGCGCCGTACAGGAGGCTTTAGTTTAAGTGCTAATTATACGCTACAATTTGCAGAAGGCTCTGGTTCTAACGCTAATGGTGGTTACAGCTTGGTAAATAGTAGCCAGCCGAACTTACGTGTGATTCTGCCATTAGATTATGACCAACGTCATACTATGACTGTTAACTTAGATTATCGTTTTGGAGAAGGTAAGGATTATCGTGGGCCACAATCGAATATTAAAAAATCAGGCGATAAAGAACAGAATATCCAGTGGCTTAAAAACTTTGGTATTAATATAGTTGGCCGTTTAGGGTCGGGATTACCATATTCTCAAAAAACACCTGCTGTTGCAGATGCTGAGGTTGGAAACAATACTACTCAATACCTTAACGGAAGTTTGAATGGAGCACGCTTACCATGGCAGTTCCGAGCTGATATGCGTATTGACAGAAACTTTAGCAATATTTGGTTAAATGGCAAAGATAAAGGAGATAAAAGAAGGGCCGGTAACTTAAATATTTATTTGCAGGTTCTGAATCTATTTAATACTCAAAATATTGTGCAGGTACATGCTTATACCGGAAGCCCTAAAGATGATGGATATTTAAGTTCGGCATTTGGAGTAAGTGAATTAACAGCAAAATATTCACAAGGCCAGGCATTTGGACAAGGTTTTCAAACTTTGTATAATGCAAAGCTTAACGACGGAAGATACTATAGTGCTCCACGTATGATCCGTATAGGTGTACAGTTTGATTTTTAAAGGATAAAAATAGCATACATGAAACATCTATTATATAATAAGAAAGCTATCGATAAATACAATATGGATATACCATGTGGTACAGAAAAATTAAATGATATTAAAATGAAAACAACTGGATTAAATTTTTGTGGGAAAATCATTAAAACTTCACTATTAGTGTTTTCTTTAGGGCTTGGTTTAACATTAAGTGCAAGAGAAAATATTGGTGGAATGGGACACCGTAATAACGGTGGCACTCATAACAATGGTGTAATGCTTGCAAATTGTGTGGCTGGAAAAACTCAACAGGAAATATCTTTAAACAATGTTCGTACACGTGTTTTAACAGATGGAGATATGTGGTGGGATTTTACAGCAAACGTTGCAAAATACGAAATTCCAAAAGGAAGTAACTCTTATGCTATGTTTGCCGGATCTTTGTGGTTTGGTGGGTATGTTAACGGAGCAGTTCGGGTAGCAGCTATGACTTATCGCCAAAGCGGAATTGATTTTTGGCCAGGGCCTTTAAACCCTGCTGATTTGAGTACAGATGTAGCTACTTGTCAGGCTTATGACAAAGTGTGGCAGTTTAATAGAACCGATGTGGCAAGTTTTTATTCCTATTGGTTACAATATAATACTGCGGATCCTGCTACACCAACATGGATTAAGGATTACCCGGGTAATAGTTTATATCCCGGAGCTCCAATAAATATACCTGCAAATACAGTATACAATAATCAAAATGCAACCCTGGCAGGTGCATCAGCTCCTATGAATTATTTGGCTCCTTATGTGGATGCAAATGGAGATGGTACATATAATTATGCAAGTGGAGACTATCCTGCTTATAATGTATCTAGCACTAAGGTAAGTCGCGGGCATTGCGTCCGTTATTTATTTGGAGATCAGACACTGTTTTTTGTATTTAATGATAATGCAAACAGACATGGTGAAACACAAAGCCCAGCTAATATTGGTGTAGAAGTCCGAGGACAAGCTTTTGAATTTTCCACGAATGATGAATTAAATGATATGACTTTTTATAATTATGAAATTATAAACTGGAGTACAAATACATTAAATCAGGCATACATTACCATTTGGAATGATTGTGATTTGGGAAATTATCAGGATGATTACGTGGGCTGTGACGTAACGCGTGGTTTAGGTTATCAATACAACGGTGATAATTATGATGAAGATGTAGGCGGTCAAACCGGCTACCACGATAAATTACCTGCTATTGGATGTGACTTTTTTCAAGGGCCTTATGCTGATGTAGGAGATGGGGTTGATAATGACAGGGATGGTTGTGTAGATTGTAGTTGGTCTATTTGCCCTGATGGTAAATTTGCCTGCCCTCCTGCTATTTTAGATAATGATCCAAGTGGTTTTCCTGAACAATGTATTATGTCAAGGTTCACATATTTCAATAATACTGTTGCCAGCTTAAATGGAAACCCTGGTTCATTTAATGGTACAGGATATATGGGGTATTATAATTTGATGAAAGGATATTGGGAAACGGGTGGACAGCCTATGAGTTATGGAAATCTTGGATTAAATGCTGTATCCGGAACTAATCCTGCTTGTAACTTTTTATTTCCCGGAAATAGCGATCCTTTAGGATGGGGATTAGGATACCATCCAAATGGAACAGGTGCTTCGAGTACTCCTGGGGCTGCTATTCCTGCACCAACCAGTGTGCCTTGGACAGAGGCTTCAATTTCTGGTAATAATCCTGGAGACAGACGTTTCTTGCAATCGGCAGGCCCTTTTACGCTTATACCAGGTGCTGTAAACTATGTTACATATGGTTTGCCATTTGCCCGTTCAAATTCAAATGATAATTTAGCTCCTATTCCTTTGATGCAAACTGCTGATGACAAAGCTCAATCGCTATTTGATAATTGCTTTAAAGTATTAGATGGCCCTGATGCACCAGATTTGACTATACAAGAACTTAGCCAGCAGTTTTTAATAACGTTAACAAATAATCCTTATACAAGTAATAACTACGAAGCTAAACGGTACGCGGATATAGATCCAAGTATTACTTTTCCTGATGGCGGCGTGACAGGCGATAAAGTATATAGGTTTGAAGGGTATAAAGTATATCAATTATTGGATGGCACAGTATCAGTTTCTGATTTATATAATACAAATTTAGCTCGTTTAGTTTTTCAATGTGATATTAAAAATGGTGTAGGTCAATTGATTAATTATAATTTAGACCCAACACTAGGTACTGTTCCTCAGTTAATGGTAACCGGTGCAGATGCTGGTATTCAAAATTCATTCAGCATTAATTTAGATCAGTTTGCTGTTTCTGATAAACGTTTAGTGAATTTTAAAAATTACTATTACATGGCTGTTGCTTATGCTTATAATAATTTCTTAACATATAAACCGGATGTAGGTGCTACAGGAGTTGCTACTCCAACAGTAGTTTTGGTTAACGGTGTACCTACTAATACTACTGTTATTGTATACTCTAATCCTACAACAGGAGATGCTAATGGCCAAAAGAAACCTTATTTACAAGGTAGAAATAACGTAAAATTATATACTGCCATTCCGCACGATCCTGCGCCTGAAGCTTATGGAACAGTAATGAATTCGTCTTATGGAAATGGCCCGCAAATAACACGTATTGAAGGACAAGGTAATGGTGGATATGCGTTAGATTTAACGGATGCCAGTGTAGCCTCTATATTAAGCAGCCCGGTTAATCGTGCGCAACAAATTACGTATGTAGCAGGTAGAGCACCTTTAGCAATAAAAGTTACGGATCCATTACGAGTAGTAAAGGGAGATTTTACTATTAAATTTGTAGCTGCATCAAAACAAGTTGGATCTAGCGGTGGAGTTTCCTGGTACTATAACGGGAATGCTCCAACTGCATCCGTAGCATTATTAGATACGGGAAAAATGAAAGAAGCTGATACCGTAAAATGGTTTATGACAGGTACTTATACAGATTTATCAGGAAATAAAGTAACTAAAACTTGGTTATCTGATGAAGGCTTAAGCGTGGCCCAGGAAAAAATAATTACAGGGTTAAATAATGAACCTTTAGGTTTCTCTATAACTATTAAACAAAGCCAAGATCCTCAACAAACAGCAAAACTGCAACCAAACGGGTTATATGCAGGTTCTACAATTGCCGGGGATCTTATAGAATCATCTATTCAATTTGAAGGAGCAAGCTGGTTAAGCGGGGTTCCCGATATAGATGGAAGCAGTACGCAAGATTGGATATTGGCAGGTAGTAACACAAGTCCTACTGGTACTAAGCCTTTGGATCTATACGGATCAATTCCTCCTAGCGGAACTAAAACTACACCTACTAATATAATTGCAGACCCAGGAGGAGTTTGGGAAACAGTAATTGGAGGTACATGGGCCCCTTACAGGATGCTTAGTGGTTTAACATCGACAACTGCTAATTTCCCGGCATTTACTCCGCCAGATCAAAACGCACAAAAAATTGTCGGAGATCCAAACACATACATGGATACTCGATTGTTAAGTAGTGTAGATGTTGTCTTAACAAATGATCAGAGCAAATGGACACGTTGTCCTGTTATAGATATGAATACAGCGGTAGACCCTGCTTCTAATATACCTTATAAATGGCAGTTAAGAAGAGCTAAATCCGTAGATAAATCAGGAGATACAACTCGTGGAATGTATAACAATGATTATGACAGCAGTATGAGCTGGTTCCCTGGGTATGCTATTAACATAGAAACAGGAGAACGTTTGAACATCATTTTCTCTGAAAACTCTGCAGATGTTGCTAATCATGGAAACGATATGCTATGGAATCCTACAAATACTATTGTAGATGGGAATAATGTGCCTGTATATGGCGGCAAACATTACATTTATATTTTGGGGCATAATGCAGATGGTAATGTTACTTTTAGCGGTACACCTTCTCCAAATGTTCTTCCGGCAGATGTAAGACGTTATGATGCTGGACAAAGTGCCTATCAAATGTTGACCGGTTTGCCTTCCTGGCCAAGATACTATACTACAGCTGCCAGTTCAAATACAGTTATAAAACAAAATAAATGGGCTGTTTTAGCTGAATTATTTAAAGATATCATGTGGACTAGTATGTCACTTTCTTCAGTGGACCTAGGTAAACATAATGCCAATATACCTAACAAAGCTACTGTTAAAATAAGGGTAACTAAACCATTTAGGTATGGCTTATCTACTGTAACAAACTCTGCTAATACTAGTTATACGGTAGGTACAGGCTTAAACAGTGTTCTTACAGCCAAGCAATATACTCTGACTCCTTTAAATAGTAATGCTATCGCTAATATACCAACAGATGTTGTGCCTACGCCTCAAAATGGTAACTTCCCGATGTATACGTTTAATACAAATGATCTGGTAGCAAGCAATTACCAGCTTGGCACTGCACAAGCTGCTCTTGCTCTGATCAATATTGTGCCAAACCCTTATTATGCACATAGTACATACGAACAAACACGTATTGACTTGCAGGTGAAAATTACTAACCTGCCGGTAAAATGTACGATCAAAATCTATACAATGGCAGGTACTTTAATAAGGACACTTAACAAAGATAATAGCGATACTTATATGGTTTGGGATCTACACAATAGTGCCAACATACAAATTGCCAGTGGATTGTATGTTCTGCATATTGATGCCCCAGGCGTTGGAGAAAGAATTATTAAATGGTTTGGTGTAATGCGCCCTTACGATTTACAGTCCTTTTAAGGTTTAATAAATAAATTATAGAAACTATGAAGTTTAAACAAATAATATCGGGTACTCTACTAGCAGCTGTAGTTTCAGCTCCCATAGCCTCTTATGCAGGTAACCCTGACAGGAGCGGTTCTGCCGGTGCGCAAGAGTTGCTAATAAACCCTTATGCCAGTTCAAGTGGTTGGGGTAATGCAAATACGTCCTGCGTTAGAGGATTGGAATCTATGTTCTCTAACATAGCAGGTATGGCTTTTACCCGTAAAACAGAAGTTATGTTCAGCCATACTAACTGGCTGGGAGGTTCTGGTATAACAATCAATAACTTTGGTTTAACACAGCATGTGGGCGCTACAGGATGCCTGGGCTTGAACGTTATGTCTATGAGCGCTGGTACAATACCAGTTACAACAACTGATTTACCTAACGGAACAGGTGCAACATTTAATCCTTCATTTATAAATATCGGTTTATCTTATGCAAAAGGGTTTTCTGATAATATTTATGGCGGAGCTACTGTACGTATTATACAGGAATCAATCAGTAACGTTAAAGCCAGTGGAATAGCCATTGATGCCGGTGTTCAGTATCACACAGGAAGATATGACCAAGTGCATTTTGGAATAGCTTTACGTAACGTAGGTCCTAAAATGAGTTTTAATGGTGATGGTTTATCATTTGATGCGAACGTTTTAAATGGTACTCAATATAACAGTTCTGTAAATGGGTATACTGCGTCTTTTGAAAATAAATCAGCCGGTTTTGAGATGCCTTCATTGTTAAACATCGGTTTAGCATACGACTTTTACTTGACTAAAGATACTGCAGGTTTGAAAAAAGATTTCAGATTGACGGTTGCTGCTAACTTTACATCTAACTCATTTACTAATGATCTATATACCGGTGGTGTAGAACTTGCTATCAAAAAGTTCATTATGCTACGCGGAGGTTATACGTATGAAAAAAATGGAGGTACAAACCCACTTTCTGTAAATACATTTACAGGCCCAAGTGCCGGAGCTACTTTACAATTGCCTTTTGGTAAAGATAAAAAATCAACTTTTGCAATTGATTACTCTTATCGTTCAACAAGCGCATTTACCGGTGTGAACACATTTGGCTTAAGAGTGAATTTGTAAACCAAAAATTATTTATTAAATTTGTGTTAGAAACCCGTCCCTAAATGGCGGGTTTCTATATTTAAAAAGATATAACAATATGTCGCAGCCACAATCTATATCCTACTTTACAGAAGAAGGATTAAAAAAACTTAAGGACGAACTTCATTTTTTGAAGACGAAAGAACGTGCCAGTGTTACCAAGCAAATTGCAGAAGCACGTGATAAAGGAGATCTTAGCGAAAATGCCGAATATGATGCTGCTCGTGAAGCACAAGGGATGTTGGAAGCCCGCATTGCTAAACTGGAAGATACGCTGTCAAATGCGCGTTTAAGAGACACCAGCTCTTTAGATATTTCTAAAGTGTCTATCCTGACTAAAGTAAAAATTAAAAATGCCAAAACCAAGCAAGTAGTAGAGTATACGTTGGTAACCCAAAGCGAAGCTAATTTAAAAGAAGGAAAAATATCGGTTGATTCTCCTATTGGAAAAGGTTTAATGGGTAAAAAAGTTGGCGACAAAATCGAGATTACAGTCCCTGCTGGTGTTATTCCGTTCGAAATTATTGAAATAAATATATAGTGCCCGGTATTTTCTCTAAAATAATTGCAGGCAAAATACCTTCCTACAAAGTAGCCGAAAACCAGGATTGCTTTGCTTTTTTAGATATTAACCCATTGATGGAAGGCCATACGCTGGTTGTTCCTAAAAAAGAAGTTGATTATTTATACGACCTGGACAATGAAACATATTTGAAATTGATGGAGTTCTCTAAACAGGTTGCTATCGCCATGAAAACCGTGATACCTTGCAAGCGGGTATCATCTGTTGTGTTAGGCTTTGAAGTGCCGCATGCTCATGTGCATTTAATTCCTGCGCAAAACGAACGGGATGTCAATTTTTCTAATCCTAAAATAAAATACTCAAAAGAAGAGTTTGAAGCTATCGCAAAAAAAATAGCGCAGGCAATGGAATACTCTAATATTAAATAGAATTATTTTCGGAGTCAGGCTGAGGAACAATCTCCGGAGCCTTTTCAGCCAGTTGATTTTCCTTAAAAAAACGTTTCTGAAACAGCAGGATTAAAATAACTCCAGTTGAAATAGAGGCGTCGGCCAAATTGAAAATAGGCCTAAAAAACATAAATTCTTCACCTCCCCAGATCGGCAACCATTTTGGAAAATATCCCTCCACCAAAGGAAAATAAAACATATCTACCACACGGCCATGCAAAAAGCCTGCATAACCGCCTTCCGGAGGCATAAAACGGGCAATTTCGAAGTTGCTGCTTTCGCTGAAAAATATACCATAAAACATACTGTCTAAAATGTTGCCTACAGCGCCCGCAAATACAAATGCAATAGCAGCTACATAACCCACGTGATATTTTTTTATAATGATCTGGCGCAGGTAATAAATACCAAAAGCGGCCGCACAAATTCTAAAGACACTAAGGATTAATTTGCCAAAAAAACCGCCAAATTCAAGGCCAAAAGCCATGCCCGGATTTTCGGTGAAATGAATCCTGAACCAGGGGAAGAAAACATGCTCGTCTCCCATGGCAAAATGAGTTTTTATATAAATTTTAATCAGCTGATCGGCCAATAAAACCCCGATAATGATTAAGAGGACAATTTTTAAACGTTTGCTCATATTTTGCAAAGATACCAATTTCGGTTAACTGTAAACAGCTGATAATTAGGGGTTAAAACTAATTATGCAGATTTTTTTAGTGGCTTTGGTTACTTTAAACCGGTCGTCTGTTCGTTTACCAACAATCCATACAATGCTTGAATTGCTGCGTATAATAAATTGATTTTGTTTATCGAAATGACTGGCTTTTTCGGAAGTAAAAAAATCACTCACCTTTTTAAATCCATCCATTCCAAGTGGTTTGAATTTATCGCCAATTTTCCAGTGATCAACCAGCAAAGGAAAGCTTAATGTATCAGCATCCAGAAAGGCTTTTTGGGGGCTAAAATCTTTTTTAGGAATAGAATCAATATTCCCGTCAGTAAAAGAAATGCTTAATTTTATGGGAGATGTAATTGTTGTATCGTTTTCCCGGATGAAAAACTCTTCCTCAATTTGCCGGCCTTTTTTTTGGATGATCAGAAAATCCCTGTCTTTAATAAGTGTATGCGTATTGCTTGCGAAAACCTTTCCAGGAAGGCCTTTCAGGGCATCGTAAATATCTGCTGCCTGCGATGAATTGAAATTAAATTCACGGATCAATTCAAATAAAATAAGTTTGGAAGCCGGTGTCTTCTCCAGCTTGCGAATATTTATTTTTAAAATATCCTGCTCTTTTACTAATAATCTTTTATGTTGCCTGGCTACTTCTTTTTGTAAGATTAGGTTGGTTTGCCCGAGTATCTCTATTTCATCGGAAAGAGTCTTCTCAAAAGAAGGATTTAGTTTTTTGAATGCCGGAATTACCTGTAAACGCAGCTGATTACGCAGGTATTTTTCTTCTTTGTTGCTGCTGTCTTCCCTGAACGCAATTTTATTTTTTGAAATATAATCTTCAATATCAACGCGCGTGGCAAATAATAAGGGCCGAATAACATTATTCTTTTTGGGTAGGATAGCCTTCAAACCATTGGTGCCAGCTCCACGCAACAAATTGATGAAAAAAGTTTCTATATTATCATTAGCATGGTGTGCAGTAAGCAGGTAATCAAAATGATGTTCATTTATTAATTCATTGAACCAATCATAACGCAGCTCTCTTGCCGCCATTTGGATAGAAATTCCTTTATTTTCGGCATATTCAAGCGTATTGAACTTTTTACCGAAAAAAGGGATTTTGTTTTTTTTGCAAAGAGTTTTTACAAAATTTTCATCACCATCCGCCTCTTTGCCTCGCAAGGAAAAATTGCAATGCGCTACCGAAAAAGTATAACCGGTTTCCTGTAACAAATGCATTAAAGCTATGGAGTCTATACCGCCGCTAACCGCTACTAACAGCCTGTTCGCAGGATTAAATAATTTTTGTTTTTTTATGTAAGATCTAAATTCGGCTACCATTTAATCTTTGGTAAAGATATAGCTTGGCGCGAATTTCTGCCGTTTTTAATTGCAAGGAAATGTGCTCTTTTCAAGGAATGGGTTGCAAAGCAGAGCCAATTCATCTGCCAAAAAACCGTTTTAATATTTAACAAAGCACAATTTGTACATATAATGGCGTTTGCATAAAAATATTTATAAATTTGTAGGGAACACAACCACATTTTTATGATGATAAAAAAATTACTAGTAATAACGGGCACAATAGCAATTTTATTTGCTTCCTGTGGTACAGATAAAGCAAAGCATCAATCGCAGGAGGGGAAAGGCGGCGTATATTATGGCGGCGTTTTCAGGATGAATGAGCTGGAAGACTTTAAAAATCTGTATCCTTTGGCTATTGTGGATGTAATTTCATGGCGTATCTCTACCCAGGTTTACGAAGGGTTGGTGAAATTTAACCAGGCTGACCTGACTCCGATTCCTTGCCTGGCTTACCGCTGGGAAACCAACCCGGATGCAACTGTGTGGACTTTTCACTTACGTAAAGGAGTTAAATTTCATGATGATCCTTGCTTTGCAGATGGCAAAGGGCGTGAAATGAATGCTGCTGACGTAAAATACTGTTTTGATAAATTATGCGAGGCAAGTGCAAGCAACGCTGCATATGATATTACATTTAAAGATAAAGTTAAAGGTGCTAATGCCTGTTTTGAAGCCAGCAAAAGCGGTAAAATGCCCGAAGGTGGCGTTGAAGGTGTAAAAGCGCCTAACGACTCTACAGTTGAAGTTACTTTGAATTACCCCTTTTCAGGATTTTTAAATATCATAGCCCATTCAGGTTGCTTTATTTATCCTAAAGAAGCGCTTGAAAAATATGGCATTGATATGCGCACCAAATGTGTAGGTACAGGTCCGTTTGTAGTAAAAACTATTAAAGAAGGCGAAACAGTTATCCTGGAAAAAAACCCGGTTTATTGGAACGTTGATAAAGATGGTAACCAACTACCTTACTTAGACGCTGTAAAAATATCTTTTGTGAAAGAGAAGAAAGCCGAAATGCTTGAGTTTCAGCGCGGCAACCTGGATATGGTTTTCCGTATACCGGTTGAAATGTATAAAGAAATTATGGGCAGTGCTGATAACCCTAATGCTAAAAAGAACGATTTTGAAATACAGAACGTGCCGTCACTTGCCACTACTATTTATGGCATGTCGGTTACAGGCCCAATTTTTAATAAAAAAGAAGTGCGTTTGGCGTTTAACTACGCTATAGACAGAAACAAAATTGTGGACTATATTTTGCAAGGCGAAGGTATTGCGGGCAATTACGGTATGATCCCACCTGCTGAAACCTTTAAAAAATTAGGTTTTGATTTTGGTAAAATCAAGGGGTATACATTAGATGTGCAAAAAGCAAAAGATTACATGAAACAGGCTGGTTATCCTGATGGAAAAGGCTTCCCTAAGCTTACTTTAACAATAAACGCAGGTGGTGGTGAGCGCAACGGACAAATTGCTGAAACCGTACAAAAAATGCTGAAAGAAAATTTAAACATTGAAGTTAGCATTAACGTTATTCCGTTAGCTGAGCAAATTGATGCGATGTACTCCGGTAAATTAGAGTTTTATCGCACGGCCTGGGTTGCAGATTACCCGGATCCGGAAACATTCTTAACGCTTTATTACAGCAAGCATATTCCGGCCAATCCTGCTGAAAAATCGTTTATCAACTTTGAGCGTTACAAAAATCCTGCGTTCGATGCTATTTTTGAAGCTGCTTTAAGAGAACCGGATACCAAAAAACGTATGGAGCTTTATATGCAGGCAGATCAGTTGTTGATCGATGACGGAGCCATTATGCCAATTTTCTATGATGAAAATGACAGGTTGGTTCAGAAAAACGTACGCAACTTCCCGGCAAACTCAATGGAGTTCAGAGACCTGGAAAGAGTTTATATTATTCCCAATAAAAACACCGAAAAAAAATAAATCAAGATTGATTTGAAATTTAAGATCCCTTGCATTTGCAGGGGATTTTTTTGATACGTAATGACTATTGAAAGAAAGCCCTGAGCAGATAAGTGTACGATTGATGCAGGTACGCGACTGTCTTTCTCGATTTAAAAATGCCGGTTGTTGCATGCTCATTATGTTCTACTTGTAATGAAGGTTCATAAACAATATCTAAATGAAGTTTAAGAGCCTGTTCCGCAATAAACAACTCTTCACCAAACAAAACCGAGGGATAATTGATCGTAGCTCCTTTTTCAAAAAACGTTCGGTTAAAAATCATGAAAGAACCATGCACTGCATATGGGTGTAAAGTGTCGTCTGTTTTTGGAGTTATATTACCTTTCAACCTGGTTTTTATGAGGTGATAAACGGTAAACAGGCTGTACAATAGATAAGAAGAAGAAACAAAGTGCAGGGATTTTAATTTTCCCTTTGAAATCCGGTTAATGATATAAGGATTTTGGTGATGCTTTAAAAAAGTAGAATAGATAGCCGGGCCAAGGATATCAAATGGTTGTGTGGCTAATTTATTCTGCAAAATAGTAAAAAAATCGGGTGCCAGCTTTATATCGGTATTGCAAATAATAACAGCGCGAGGATAAATCCCATGACGATTTAAATAATGCGTTAAACCCAGGTTTGCTGCGCCAAAATAACCCAAATTACTCCCGGAATTAAGCAGTGTGATGGCTGAATACTTGTCTTTTATTTTATCTAATGATGAAGTGTCATGACTTCCGTTATTTGTAACGACAATATCTATAAAATCATTTTTTGCCGGTTGTAATTGTTCGTTGATAAAAGTGCGTACTTCTTCTTCGTTAAAATAATTAACCAGCAGAAATAGTATTTTATGGTTGTTTGTCAAGGCAGTTCATTTAATGTGGGATCTGTACCGGCTAAAATATTCGTACTGGTATCGCCTCTCAATTTTCTTCGGATAAGAATTAATTTATGAAAGATTGCCGTAAGCAGCTTGCTTTTTTTCATCAGCCGGTAAAAGAAAAGGACAATATTATAAATGTATATATCGAAATTATTAGAACGCTTGAAATCTTTTATGGCTAAATCAAAATTAATAAGAGGCGTATTTTTATTGACCTCCTGTATTAGTTTGATATAACGATTTTGGTTTAATTTAAAATTCATACGTAGCATAGAAAGGTATTCCCCCTTGCGGTACGACCTGAAAATGATCTTCTTTTTTATCATGGGTATCCCGTCCCTGATAAAATCTTCAATTACCAAAAATGACGGGTTTTGCGCAGCTATATCTCTTTTGCTGGTATACATGGCTGCCACGCTTAAATTTTGCTTTTTCAGATAAGCGCTAAGGCCTATTTCATAAGTAAGAATTACTCTTTTGTAATCGCTAATTAAACCATGCTGCATAAAATAATCATACACAGGCTTAATAGCATGTTTATTGATAATGATAAAATACGACTGTACATGAAAGTTAATGCTATTGGAAGAAACTAACCCGCAGTAATCAAAGTTATTAGTGTTTACCCAGGCAAAAACATCCGTAAGTGGCTTAAATAATACGCAGGAGTCATTTATTAAAGCTACGCGATCGTAATCTAAAGACGGATATTCTTTAAGAGCTTTATACCACATGCCAAAGTCAAAACCTTCGTTAGAGACAAATTTTAAAGTAATATTTTTCTTCTTTAAATAAGCGAGCTCGCTCTCTTGTAATTTCTTTTCATTGGTCAGAAAAATTATTTCAGTAAAATGTTTTTCCAGTTCTTCTACATAAAATTTTACATAATAAGGTATGTAATCATGGGTAAAATAACTGCTATAGAAACAAATAGACCTCATTACCTACCCAATAATTTTTTAATGAAACGGATAGGAGCTAAGGCATAATTTCCAGCCTTCAGGTCGGAAGAGTTTTTTAGGGTTTTATACTCATTCTGCATTTCGTAAAATTCAAATATAAAATCGGCATTCTCTGTCACTTTTTTATAAAGCTCTTTATGATTTTCATAAACCTGCCTGCGAAGTTTTTTTTGTTTTTCGGTATCTAAGGCATGGTTTCTCGACTCTGCTTTTATCCGGTAGAAAAAATAAATTTCCGGCAGTTTATAAACCTCTCCCCCGTCTTTTAACAAGTCTAACCAAAAATCCCAATCCTCAAATCCTTCAACCATTTTTTCGTTATAACCTTTCGACTGGTCAAAATCTTTTCGTCTAAAAATAGCCGAACAAAAAATGATATTTTCAATCAGTATGTTTTTTAAGGAGTAATCAGGCAACAGCCAATCTCTGTTTACAGCGCCAAACAACCTGGCATTACAATAAACCAATTTGATGCTTTGATTTTTTTCTAAAACTTCAACTGCTTTTTCAATATAAGGTGAGGCAATTTTGTCATCAGCATCCAAAGGTAAAATATATTTACCACTGCTGTTTTTAATGCCGGTATTCCTGGCTAGTGAAACGCCTTTTTCCAAGGTGTAGATATACTTAAAGCGCTTATCTTTTTGAATGAAGCTTTCTGTAACTTCTTTGGTATTATCGGTAGAGCCATTGTCAATGACAATACACTCCCAGTTTTTATAGGTTTGTTGCAATACACTTTCAAGGCATTCTTGTAAGAAGATACCATGATTAAAACAAGGAACAATAACCGATACTATGGGAGTGTTTTCCTGAATCATTATCCGGTTAATTTAGCAATTTTTTATAGGATTGAAAAAAAGCTTCTTTATTGAAGTTTGCAGTGGCATACTGGAAAGCATTTTCAGAAATTCTTTTCCATTCAGATTTATTCTCAGAAAAATACCTGATCGCATTTAGGATCTCGTAAACAATTTCAGTTTCATCTGTTTGCTCTATGAGAATGCCGGTTTCAAAGTTTTTTACATGCTCGGAAATACCACCAACATTTGTTGAAATAGCTACTACGCCATGCATCATAGCTTCCATAATTACCATGGGAAACCCTTCACGCGAAGAAGTGATCAGCAATACGTGAGCATTCTTATAGTGTGTATCGATCATTTCAGCATCGGTAATTTCTCCATGCAGATTACAATAAGGCAGATCTTCTGCAGGAATAGCATCCTTTACATCTCCGATAAAATGAAAAAAAACAGGTAATTTCTCCAAAGAAGCTAGCCGGGCCGCACGCGAAATCAAATAAAGCCTTTTCTCATCAGAGCCTCTTCCCACATACAGAATATTGATCGTGTTTTCAATCTCCTTTCGGGTGTGTGTTTTTAGTTCTACAAAATTTGGAATGCAAACTATCCTGTCCAGATAACGTATATCAATATTATTTTTACGGTATAATTTTTCAAAATCATACTTTGTGTTCCCGCTAATAACTACTCGTTTTTCCAGCAAAGGCACAACCGGTAAACTCCATTTTTCCGGGCCGTCTTCAAAAATATGCACAAAAGCATGGATTAGATCAATGCATTTAACCTGTTTGGACAATAAGGGAAGCGTTCTGTAAAAAAATAAAGAATTACATCCAAACAAAACCACGTTTGTATTTTTCTCGCAGATGGATTTTATTTTTTTTGTTACCCACCGGTTAAACGGGCCAATATTTATCAGCAGGTTAACTTCCATAACAGTTGCATGCTTTTTAAATTCTTCTAAAAAAGCATTCCCATTAGATTTTCCCGTTATAAAAACAATTGGTTTTTTATCTGAAACTGTTTCTAGTATCGAAGCATGCACTTTTTCTGCACCCCCGGTATGATAGTAAGGAAAGAAAAAAAGATGGCTTACCGGAGGATATTGTATGCTTGCTAGTTGCCTGCTGACTTTTATGTATTGTGCAATTAATTTAACTGGGTTTACGTCGTATAATTTTGTTATGATTTTATAAAGGGTAGGAGCAATATATTTTATAAGGTCTTTTGCCAATGAAGACAAAACTTTATAATCTGTTTTTTTAAAGTTGAATATTCTTTCTTTTAAGTAAGCGGATTTAAAACGAATTATTTTTTTCTCGATACCCTTGGTGTTCGCCGTTACCGTGGTGCTGTTTGTATGAACCCGATATTGAAGTAAAATTTCATTTAGCTTGGCAATAGTATACCCCTTCGAAATTAAATCCAACCACAAGCCCCAGTCTTCGTTATGCAAAAAATTAGCATACCCGATGGGTTTTACAATATCTGCACGCATCATCACCGTTGGTTGTCCAATGCAATTTGATTCGGGAAGCATGTTTTTTATTTGTTCAACGGTACTTGTGTTATAATCTTCCGGCCAGTAGCCTTGCTCTTCGCCATTTTCATCGATTAAAATAAGTTTGGTGGCTAATACTGCAACGTTTAAATGCTCGTTTAAAAAATCAACTTGTTTTTGCAGGCGACTTGGTAAGCTGATGTCATCAGCATCCATCATAGCAATATACTTTCCGGTTGAAAGTGCAAGTCCTTTATTCCTGGTTTTTATAATGCCAATATTAGCTTCGTTGTTTATCAGTTTAATTCTCTCATCATGAAAGCTTTTTATGATCTGAAGAGAGTTATCAGTGGATCCATCATTGAGGATTAACAGCTCAAAATCCTTATATGTTTGATTTAAGATGCTTTCTATTGCCCTTCCTACAAAAGGAGCCGCGTTAAACACGGGCATAATGACTGTAACCTCCGGCCTCAAATTCTGATCCATGTTCTTGGAAATAAGTCATCCGTGTTGATGCTGTCGTTTTGCAACCATTTTAAAGGAGCAACAACTGTTTTGCCTGGATTATTGATCAGCCAGGCACCCCACCAGCTAAAGCTGCTATTGGCAATGATAGCATGTTTGCAGGCTGTCATTAATTGCAGGTCATCAAATTGAGAAAATTCTTTATTGCTTACAAGTATGGTATCATTCGACAATAAAAAGTTTTGTTCAACCCAAGCCGGGTCATCCGAGAAAATAAAAAATACCGGATCAGGAACCTTGGTTTTAATAATTTCCATCGCTTTCTGATAATACTCAATTCCGCAAACTCCATGATAAGAAAGCGTTTCGGGATTGTTCACATAATCGCCTCTCCTTACATGAATACTTACCGCATTTGATGATTTGATTTTTTGAAGAAGCCCTTCTGCATTTTTTGATGACAGATTAATAAACGTAAAATCTTTTCTGATAATGTCTTCTGCATCTTTAAAATACAAAGGACTTTGCCAATAGCCGTTTAAATAAACATTATCAGGTACCCGGCCAATCTCTTTGTCAAAATGAAGTTTTTTTTCTGAAATAAATTTCAGTTTGTCTTTTGATGAAGAAAATATTCTCCGGAGGAAATTCTCTTTTTTATCTCCTTCTATATTTAAAGTACTCTGGTAAACAGTAGCAGCTATCTTAAAATTATTCAGTGAAAAATGTCTTTGTATATGGTTTGGATTTTTACTTTCTAAATCCCGGGTGTCAAAAAAAAGATCGGTGTTGTGTTGTATAGCCAGGCTTCTGCCAAATGCATATTGAAACATTTGATTTCCCAGTCCACCAATTAATTTAACAACGATCATTTATTTTTTGAAATTAAAGAATGATTTCAATTTTGTAGTAAGGCCCGGTTTGTTTCTTAATTGTTGAATCTCTTTAATTTTCTGAACAGGAAAAAACCAAAGATTTACATAAAGCTGATCGCCGGATATTTCGTTTACGGTATCTAAAATATTTACAAAATTATTTTTCTCCATAAAAACCGCTACATCATTTTTTAGCGGTTGATTCTTATACAATTCAATGGCTTCTACTTCAAGCCAGATCATTTTTATTTGCTTTAAAAAAGAAGCTGCGCCTTCCAGCACCATTAATTCTGCGCCCTGCACATCTATATGGGCAAAATCTATCGTAGTAAGGTTTTTAGTAGCTGCGTAGTTTTCTAAACGCATAGTTTCTACCTCAATTTTTTTATTGAACTGCAACCAACTGGTATGTTTCTGCATTTCTTCAGAGGGCGGCAATAACGAGCTTGATTTATTCCCAAAATCCCATTCTTTATAATTTTCCCCACCTTCCGGTTTTCCTTCAGAAAGATAAAATTCTGCAGTTCCGTTTTCATTGCTTAAAGCAATATTTTCCAGTATAATATTTTGCTTGCTGTATTTTTTAATCAGCTCTTTTGCTTTTGCACAATTATCTGTGCGCGGCTCAAATGCGTAAACAGTAGCTTTTGGAAAAAGGCTGGCATAACGTATAGAGTCTTCTGCTTCGCAGGCGCCAATATCAAAAATAGTAAGCGGTTTAGTTATATCGAAAAAATTGACAAGCTCAAACTCAATTTCTATCGGACTGTTTATGTATTCTTCTCGGTTGAACATGGTATGGTTTCGCTAAAATTTTAATTTGTTTTTTATAGCAGCGGCTAATTGTTTAACAGACGATTTGACAGAAGGCGCTGTGTTGCCGGGCAATGGCTTCCTGATCATGTCTGTTGTAATAAAATTATTCAAGTCTGAATTAAGCTCCAACTCAAAAGGCTTAGCCCATTCAAAACCTTCAAAAAAACATTCCGGTATTCCCCCTAAAAAATCTCCGTACCCATGGTTTAATGTCTTTAGGAAAAAATTATTTAGAGGCTTAAAATTACCCAAAGGTGTTCTTTCTTTTTTTAATAAATACATTTTGCTTCCGGTAAACTTTAAAAAATTAAGATGGACGTCAAAATTGTACAAGTAGTCATACGTAATTAGCGGATATTCAAAATAGCCTTTTTTTGCAACCCTGAAAATCTCGGAAAGAAAAAACTGAACATCCGGCACGTGCTCTAAAACATGCGAGCAAATCACATAATCAAAAGAGTTATCTGCAAACGGAAATTCTTTTCCTTTATAATAAACTATTTTTTTTTCGCTGGTAAGTTTTTCAGTATGCCCGAATTGTGAAACCCTGTCTTGCTCATTCTCATATTCCAATTCCAGCAACACATCCGAGCGATGAAAAGGATTATTGCCCGGCCCTATTTCTAAAACTTTATCGGTAGGTAAAATATTTTTTATTTTATGCGGATAGAACATTTATAAAATTTTATAAGGAAGTTGATTTAAAAGCAACCCGCTATTTGTATTAATTAACCTGTCTGCATTCGGTATATGGATGATATCAGAAATTGTAAAATAAATTAAGTTTTGGTTAAAATCCAGCACTTCGCTACCGCGTGAAAGGCCTACCACAATTTTGTAAATGCTGGGTGCTAAGTAAATATTTTCAAAGGTAAACTGCAGTTTGTTTAAACCCTGCTTAAATGTTTCCGGTTTGCTCCAAGTGGTAAGTATTGGTTGTTCAGTTGCAGAAACAATACCAATGCCTATGACAGCATGCTCAATGATAGTGCTTGATTCAAATGACAATATAATGTTTAATGCATCTCCAACAGGTATGTTAGAACAGTGCGTTCCGTTTGCATCGGTAAGCTCCGCTTTGGTAAAATATGCTTTTGAGTTTTTGTAGTTTGCCTGTTCGCTAAAGTCAAATGAAGAGCTTGATTGCGTATTTCCTAACTCCAAATAATTTTTAATAACATCCGAAATGTTTCCATACATCATCGACCTGCCTTTTTGCAAAAACAAACCTTTGTTGCATAAATTTTGCACTGCCCCCATATTATGGCTCACAAATAAAATGGTGCGGCCTTCTTTCGTGCTCACATCCTGCATTTTGCCCAGGCATTTTTTTTGGAAATTAGTATCCCCAACCGCAAGCACTTCATCTACAATTAAAATATCAGGCTCTAAATGCGCAGCAACAGCAAAAGCCAAACGAACATACATGCCACTGCTATAACGTTTTACAGGAGTGTCTAAAAATTTCTCAACTTCAGCAAAATCAATTATCTCATCAAATTTTTTGTCTATCTCGCTTTTAGACATTCCAAGGATAGAGCCATTTAAATAAATATTTTCTCTTCCCGATAGATCTCCGTGAAAACCGGTACCAACTTCCAATAAAGAAGCCAGTCTTCCGTTAATTTCAATCCTGCCTTTTGTTGGCGGGCTTATACGTGATATGATTTTAAGTAAGGTTGATTTGCCTGCGCCGTTCCTTCCGATAATGCCAACGCGATCTCCCTGTTGCACCTCAAAAGAAACATCATCAAGTGCCAGGAATTCTTCCGTGTTTTCTTTTCGCGCAAAGTTTTTCAGGTTTTTTAATGAATTAAAAAAGTTGCCATACAACGTATCGCTTTTAACCGAAACGTTTTTAGTGAGCAAATATTTCTTGCTTAAACCTTCAACTTTTATAATAGCCTCTTTGCCCACAATTCAATTAAATATAGTCAACAAAATTACGTTCAAATTTATAGAAGTATTTGATGCCTATGAACAAGAATAAAAAAGACACGCTAAGTGATAAAATAAAATAAGGCACATTCAAGGGAGAGGCATCGCCCAATAAGCAGTATTTAAATCCATCAATGGCGCCCACCATCGGGTTTAAGCAAAATACCCAGTGCAAAGACTCAGGTAATCTTTCTAAATAATAAGAAGTTGGAAATATAACAGGCGTTACATACATGCCAAATTGTATAATAACCGGCACAATAAATTTTACATCCCTGAATTTTACATTAATGGTGGCAAAATACAAACCAATGCCAAAGCCATTGATCAGCGTGATAAAAATAAACACAGGAGCTAAAATGATCTGCCAGTGAACCGCTTGCCCGGTTATGATAAATAAAGCAACCAGGATGAGCAGTGAGATTAAAAAATCTACCAGGCAGACTAAAATGGTGCTTAGCGGAATAATAATTTTTGGAAAAAAAACTTTACTGAAAAGGTTAGCATTGCCAATAATAGAGTTACTCACATCATTATAAATATTGGCAAACAGCTGCCATAATAACATAGCAATGGCCACATTTAAAAAACTATTAATGCCGTTTGAACCGCCCGTTATTTTACTTGAAATATACCCGAAAATTAAAACACTGATAAGCGGTTTTAACAATGCCCACAAGATACCTGCAAAAGCCTGTTTATAACGCACTAAAAAATCGCGCTTGGCAAGGTTGGTCAACAAGCCTTTATACTGAATAAGGTCCTTGAACGAAAAAACAGAATTATTGCCCGCCTCTATAATTACTTTCACGTTTTTTACCTTTTTTAATGCCGGTTATACAAGCTTCAAATTTACTTCAAATTATTTGATTTTGCGGTTGAAAATCAAAACAAAATAAGCCTCTAAAAGGATATATTTGCAGGGCCGCAGCTTCAAAACCAAATGAAACAAGCCATATTAATTACAGCTTATAAAAACATTCATCATTTGAATGAAATCATAAATTGTTTTGACAGCGATTTTTCATTTTACATACATATCGATAAGAAAAGCAACTTGTCAACTGATGAAGAAAATGAGCTGGAAAAAATTAAAAAAACAGCTTTTGTTTCGCGCAGCTATAAAACAAACTGGGGGGGCATGAACCACCTGAACAGTATTTTATTACTATTGAAAGAAGCTCTTAAAAATAAAGACACAACTTACTTTCACTTAATAAGTGGCCACGATTTTCCGTTAAAAAACGGCAGCCGGTTTAAGGAAATCATGCGCATCAACCAGGGCAAAGAGTTTTTAGAATATTTTGAAATGCCTGCCAAAGTATGGGAATATGGCGGCATGGATAGGGTACTATATTATAACCTGTATGACCTTATCGATGCAAAAGGTGCCAAAGGAAAACTGATAAATAAGTTTATCCGTCTTCAAAAAAAGCTTAATCTTAAAAGAAGCATAACCGACCTTCCAAAGCTATATGGAGGCTCTACCTGGTGGACGCTAAGCTCTGCCTGTTGCCAATACGTATTGGATTTTATGGACAAAAATCCGACATTTATCAACCGTTTTAAATATACATTCTGTGCTGAGGAAATATTTTTTCAGACGATCATAATGAATTCATCCTTTAAGGAAAATGTAATAAACAACAACCAGCGCTTCATTCTTTGGGAAACCAGGAACGGCAATTGCCCTGCCAATCTTGATGAAACAGACCTGGGAAGCTTAAAGCAATCTGAACAATTATTTGCCCGTAGATTTGAATACCCGGTTTCAAAGCCTTTGGTAGCAAAATTGAAACAAGAATTAGCGAGTTGAATTTTTGGACGTGTACAGCATTACAAAATCATTCATAAAATAGCCGTCCCCAATATCAAAATCGGACACCTTTTCGATCTTAAAACCCAGTTTAAAATAAAAATTTATGGATTTGTAGTTTTGCCTGTTTACAGTAAGCCTTATAGTTTTAGGTTTATAAAGCTCAGTCACTATTTTTTGAAAAACCAGGGTGCCTATCCCGCTGTTTTGTTTTTCCTGCAGGATGTAAAACTTGTGCAGCATCAAATCTTTACCATTGGCTGAACTGATAGAAACAAAGCCACTCTCTTTCTCATCATTGATCACCAGGAAAAACTGCTGGCCCTCTTCAGTTTGTTTTTGTAAGGCCTGCCGGTTATACATTTTACCAAGCATGTAATTTACCTGCTCCAGGCCAATAATAGGCACATAATGCGTGTGCCAGATAGCGTGAGCCAATTGTTCTATAACCAAAAAATCTTTGTCGGTGGCGGGTTTTAGCCTTAGCATAGATAACAAATATACAGTTTAATATGTATTTTTGCAGTATGGGCGCAAGTGGCGATAATATAAATATACAAAACCGGAGGGCAACCTTTGATTACTCTTTTTCTGATAAGTTTATTGCCGGCATGGTATTAAAGGGCACGGAAATCAAATCCATACGAGAAGGAAAAGTCTCTTTGGCCGACAGCTATTGCTTCCTTAAAAACGAAGAATTGTTTATCAGGAACCTGCACATTACCGAGTACGAAAAAGCCTCTTTCTATAACCACGCCCCCATGCGCGAGCGTAAGCTTTTATTAAACAAAGTGGAGCTTAATAAAATAGAACGTAAACTAAAAGACGCTGGAACTTCTATTATTGCACTTAGAATGTTTATCAGCAAAAATGGCTATGCCAAGCTGGAAATAGGTATTGGCAGAGGGAAAAAATCGTTTGATAAACGCGAGGATATTAAAAAACGCGATATTGAAAGAGAAACGGCTCGTAAGTTTTAATCGTTCCGAAACTATATGGATTATGGGCTCACACATTGCCCTGCATCCAAACCGGGATGAACCCGTGGCTTATAAGTATTATCCGCTCGCCATTTAGCAACTTCATCTTTCCATTTAGGATAACTATCCGCATATACATTTCTCATGCCATAATGATAATAAACTGTATTGGCACTCAGGCATATGAATAAAACCAGTCCGGCAATGTAATGTGTTTTATTTACAAGCGAAATTCTTTTTAAAAATTCAGATGTGATAACGATAAGAAATATACAGCTGGGTATATAGGCATACCTGGGCGAACCTGCCATGTGTAAAGATCCTAAGGTCGAACACGTGCCAACTATAAACAGGCTTATTAATGATAGTACATAGTCACTATCTTTTTTGTTAGCAATAAGCAGATAAACGTAATATACAAACATTAATACGCCAAATAAAAAACCGGCATAAAAAGTAATTCCATGAAGATAAGAAACCGAAGCATGCGGTATCATAGAAAAATTATCCGTAAAAAAATGAGATATAGTCCTTGCGTAATTATGTTCTGCTAACCTGTGATAGGTATTGTTATATAATATAGCATATAAAATAATAAATGCCTGGATAAGTCCACAAATACTAAGAATTGCAGCTTGTATGTATTTTTCTTTATTTTTTTGATAATAAGCTTTTACTAAAAACGTAGGAATAAAAAGAATAGAGGCAGGGCCGGTTAAGCCACCAATCAATAAAAGCAACCTGAAAAAATATTTCTGTAAACGAGATAAGGCAGTTGTGTTATTTATCATAATAAGAAAAGTTACCAACCCAAATATAAAATGAGAATTGGTAGTGTTTAAAGACAACTCAGGTGCAAGGACAACAATAATGATAAAAGAGCATATTATTTTCTTTAAGGGAGTATCCCAAAATTTGGGAGAAGTAAAAATGATAATATAAACCGGGATCAGTTGAACTAAAAAACCCATATAGGTAGATACAATAGCAGCGTTTTCAATCGGAAAAACTTTAGCTTGTAATGAGCTAACTATACTGTTAAACAAGGTAAGGTAGCCTACATGCACAGTTGTGAAAATAGTATATATAGATTGATGCAAAGCATACTGATAAAAAATACAACCTTCTTCTGCCCACAAGCGAGGATGCAAAAGAAGCGCAGGCTCTCTAACGGAAATAAGTAATATACTGCATAAAAACAAAACTACACGAAAACGAAAGGTGTCTTTTAACTTATAGTTTATTTTGTCTATGACTTCCATTTGTGTATTGATGCAAATAAGCGCTAAATGTATGAATAATTATTTTTTACACACTTCATTCAGCTAAATCAAAAATGTATAAAATCTCTTCAAAATATTTCTGATTTTCTATAGCTTAACCGGCCATCCATCGCTATCTGATACATCCGGGTGCGTTTTAGGCAGATAAGTAGTATCCGCCCGCCATTTGGCAACTTCATTTTTCCACTTAGGTGCGCTTGGTTTATACATCCATTCATGTATAAGAGGACGGTACCAAATAGCGTTTGTTGTCAGACAAATTAAAAGTATAGGTAGAACAACGTAATTTATTTTGGTAAACGGTAACTCAAAAATTTGTGATGTAATGATAATTAATAAAACACAAGTAGGCACATAAGCATACCTGGCTCCTCCGGCCATATCTAAAGAACCTAAAGTTGAAAAAATAGCAACAACTATAACGCTTAGCAGTGGGATTAAATATGAATCTTTTCCCCTGTATTTAACTAAAAGAAAAATGTAAAGACAACCTGTTAATAAGCCAAATAAAGTAGTTAAATCAACTGAGAACAATTGATAATTAAGATGCGCTGAATGTGGCAGTAAAGAAAAATTATCAATAATAAAATGATACCTGGTTATTTTCAAATTGTGTACCGTTAAACGATTATACTTATTGTTAAAAAATATAGCATATAAAATAACACAAGCCTGTATAAAGGCACAAAGAGTTATAATACCTGCCTGTATAATTTTTTCTTTGCTTTTTTCCTTATAAGCTTTTAATAAAAAAGTAGGTGTAAAAAATATCGAAGCAGGCCCTGTTAAACCACCTATAAGTAAGAGCAATCGGAAAAAGTATTTATTGAAAGTAGATAATTCAGTAGCAGAAACCAGCATGATAAGAAAAGTAATTAAACCGAAAATAAAATGAGAATTGGTAGTATTTACCCATAATTCCGGGGCCATAACAATAATAACAATAAAAGCAGAAATTACTTTTTTAAGCGCGCTATCCCAAAATTTGTTGTTGGTAAATGTTATAATATAAACGGGTATTAATTGTACTAAAAACCCCATATACGTAGATACAGTAGCCGCGTTCTCGATCGAAAAAGCTTTTGCCTGTATCAAACTCACTATACTATTAAATAAAGTAAGATAGCCTACATGTGCAGTAGTAAAAATATCCCAAATAGAATGATGCAAGGCAAAAGAGTAAAATATAAAACCTTCTTCCGCCCATAAACGGGGCGATACCAAAAGATCAGGTTCTCTGATAATAATAAGCAATATGCAGCATACTACTAATGCTATCTTAAAGCTTAAAGTATCTTTTAATGAACGGTTCAGTCTGTTTAAAAAACCCACAATTACTTATAATTTAAGAGGCCATTCATTATCATAAATAAATGCCGGATGCGTTTTAGGACAATAGGTACTATCTGCGCGCCACTTGGCAACTTCATCCCTCCATTTAGGATAAGTAGGCTTGTAAGCCCACATTGTTAACGAACGCACATAACAAGATGCATTTGCACCTAAGCAAACCACCACAATCACTAAAGCTATATAACGCCTTGCCGGTTTCAGCTCCACAGCTTCCGAAATCAGGATAATAAACAAAACACAGGTTGGGATATAAGCATACCTCGTTCCCCCCGCCATATTCAAAGACCCTAACGTAGAAAACACACCCACTATAAATATGCTCAGTAACGGAACCAGCTTATCCGGATTCTTAATATTCCGGATGATCATAAAACCATAAAATAAGCCAATCAGCAGGCCAAATAAAGTTATCAGGTCAAAAGACAAAACATGAACATCAAATGGCGACAGGTGCGGAAGCAAAGAAAAATTATCAATAATAAAATGATACCGCGTTGTTTTTAGATCATGCGTAGAAAGGCGCTTATATTTATTATTATAAAAAATAGAATATAAAATAACAGTCGCCTGTATAAAAGCGCAAAATGTTATAATGCCTGCCTGGATGTATTTTTCCCTGCTCTTTTCACGATAGGCCTTCAATAAAAAAGTAGGCGTAAAAAAAATAGAAGCAGGCCCCGTTAGCCCGCCAATAACCAACAATACCCTGAAAAAAAACTTTTGAAATGTAGATAATTCTATAGCTGCAATAATCATAATTAAAAAAGTGATCAGCCCGAATATAAAATGAGAATTAGTAGTATTTAACCATAATTCCGGGGACATCACAATCACCACCGTAAACACACAAAAAACTTTCTTAAAAGCAGTATCCCAAAAACGACTGCTCGTAAATGCAATAATATAAACAGGCACTAATTGCACAAAAAGGCCCATGTAGGTAGATACCGTTGCCGCATCTTCAACCCTAAACACCTTTGCCTGCAAGCTGCTTATAATACTGTTAAATAAAGTAAGGTAACCCACATGCGCCGTCGTAAAAATATCCCAAGTGCTATGGTGCCGTGCAAACGCGTAAAAAATGCTCCCTTCTTCAGCCCAAATGCGCGGGTGTAAAAACAACTCAGGCTCCCTCATTACAATAAGCAAAAAGCTGCCCAATAATAAAGCAATCCTAAAAGCAAAAGAGTCTTTTAACCTGTTATTTATACCAGCTACCAAATCCATAGTTCAATCAAAGCACAAAAGTCCAAATATATATATAATTTATTTTTATTCACCCCTCACAAGCCCTGCAAAAACTTAATACAATAATACTATCTTCGTTACCACACTAAAATGAGCAAGCACCTGCCAAAAGCCATATTTTGCTGGAGCGGAGGCAAAGACTCTGCCTACTGCCTGCATAAAGTTTTAAATGAAAACCAGCTTGATGTAAAATATTTGCTCACCACCATTAATGATGAATTCAAGCGTATATCCATGCACGGAGTGCGGGAAGAACTTTTAGATAAACAGGCCGAAGCCATTGGCATACCTCTTTTAAAGGTCCGTGTGCGGGAAGGTACAAACCAGGAGTACGAAACCCAAATGGAAGCTCTCTTGCTAAAAGCCAAAGCAGAAGGAATCAACCACGTAATATTCGGCGATATTTTTTTAGAAGATCTCCGGGCTTACCGCGAAAACAACCTCACAAAAATAAACATGCGGGCCATCTTCCCCCTTTGGAAAACCGATACAAAATGGCTCGTCAACAACTTCATACAACAAGGCTTCAAAACCATTACCTGTTGCGTTAATGATGCCGCCTTAAACCAGGATTGGGTAGGCAGAGAGATCGACCCGCAATTTATAGAACAGCTGCCCGCCCATGTAGACCCCTGTGGTGAAAACGGCGAATACCACACCTTTTGTTACGACGGCCCACTCTTTAAGCATAAAATAAATTTTACAAGCGGAGAAAAAATATACAAGCCCCTCTCCCTAAAAACAGATGATGCCTGCCAAACACCCTCTCAAACAAGCACAAAAGGCTTTTGGTTCTGCGATCTCATACCCAATGAAAATGAATAAACTTAAAATAATCTGCATCCTCCTCGCCGGCGCATTAGGCCTGCAGGCACAGGATAGCCTCTACACACACAAAATAATAAACACACTTTGCGCTAAACAATTTGCCGGGCGCGGCTATGTAAAAAACGGGCTCGATCTGGCTGCAAAATTCATTGTAGAAGAACTTAAAAAAAATAAAGTAAACCCCCTTTTCAGCACAGGCTTCTACCAGTGGTTCGATTTCAACGTAAACACATTTCCCGGCAAGATGGATGTAAAAATAAACGGCAAAGCCCTCAGGCCCGGTATAGATTTTATTGTAAGCGAAGAAAGTACAGGCCTTAAAGGAAAATTCAATGTCGATAAAAAAGACAGTATCACCTACCTGGCGCAAAACAGCTCCATACCCCTAAGCATAACCCAAAAAAGAAAACTAACCTTTAGCGTTTCAACACAGGCAGCCGCCTATTGCAACATAGAAGTATTAAAACAAAACATATCCGGCGATATAAAAACAATAGAAGTAAACATCGAAAACAAATACCTTACCAAATACATCTGTAAGAACATTTGCGCCTATGTAAACGGAACAACCATAAATAACGATACCGTAATAATGCTCACAGCACACTACGATCATCTGGGCATGATGGGACGCAAAACCTACTTTCCCGGCGCCAATGATAATGCCAGTGGCGTGAGCATGCTCCTAAACCTCGTAAAATACTATACAAAGCACCCGCCCAGATACAAAACCATATTTGTTTTCTTTGCCGGCGAAGAAGCCGGGCTCATAGGCTCTAAATATTTTGCCGATAATTCACCCGTAGAACTAAATAAAATAAAATTCCTGGTCAACTTAGATCTCTTGGGCACCGGCGAAGAAGGCATAACTGTAGTAAACGCAACCGAATTCAAGCCCCAGTTTGAACTATTAAAAAAGATCAATGCCGAAAAAAATTACCTGCCCCTTGTAAAGCCACGCGGCAAAGCCCATAACAGCGATCACTATTGGTTTACCGAAAAAGGCGTGCCCTCATTTTTTATTTATACCATGGGTGGCATCAAAGCCTATCACGATGTATACGACATACCCAAAACACTTCCACTCACAAAATACAAAGCCGTGTTTCACCTCCTCACCGATTTCCTGGAGCTTAATTAATGTTTCAGAAAGCATAAAAAACGCCCCAAATTCAATCCCGGCTCCCCTTATACAAATTCTTTACAGATTTACTTCCTATTGTTGCAGCCTATGGATACATATGTTTTAAAAATTACATCATCAAGAGGCGTTCCTTTGGATTATTTATGCAAAGAAATTGAAATGATAGCAGATAAGCACCTGGATGGAAACACCAAAATACAATTAGTGCCCGCATTAGATTGCATTTGGATGCGTTCCGATAGCCACCAGCTAAGATCAGCCTTGTTAAAAGACAATGACTTTATCATAAGCGCATAAAAACCGGCATAACTTCGTGATCCCGGCACCATAAAACCTCGATTTGGCATCATAAAAGTCCGGTCCTGCGTTATAAAACCTCCAACTCGCATTATAAAAGTCCGACCCTGGGTTATAAAAGCCCGACCCCGAGTTATAAAACTTCGAACTCGTGTTATAAAAGTCCGACTCTGGGTTATAAAAGTCCAGACTCGGGTTATGCAATGTTAAAATTGGTAAAAACATGCACTTTTTTTAATAAATAGATTCATATCACATACTATAACAGGGCAGAAACACGTTCACCAGATCCATACGCAGGTATCATACAAAATACATTAGTATCTTTGCCTTAATGAGTATCTATCAAAGAAAACAACAATGGAAATGGTGGCTCGCTGCAGGTGCCATGCTCATCGTACTGCTTTCACTCTGGTACTCACAACAGATCGTACAAAAAATTTCCAACGACGAAAAAGAAAAAATAAAGCTTTGGGCAGGCGCAGTTCAAAAAAGAGCCAACCTGGTTAAATCCACCAACGAACTTTTCTCCCAAATAAAAGACGAAGAACATAAAAAAGTAGAGCTCTACGCAGATGCCACTAAAGAGTTCACCAAAGATTTTGCCGATCTCAGCTTCGCTATTCGCGTACTTCAAAATAATAACACCGTGCCCGTTATTATGACCAACAACAACAACAAAATTGTAAGTTTCAGAAACCTCGATTCAACCAGGCAAAAAGATACTGCCTATTTAGCGGCCCAGCTGGCCGAAATGAAAGTGCTGTACCCACCCATCGAAAGCGAATACGCCCCCGGCAAAAAAAACTTTATCTACTATAAAAACTCAAAAATATTCTACCAGATAAAACTGGTATTCGATAGCCTCATAAAATCCTTCATCTCCGAAGTGGCCATAAACAGCGCCTCCGTGCCCGTTATTTATACCGATAGCACACAACATAACGTGCTGGCCTTTGGTAAAATAGATTCCCAGTTAGTAGCAAACAATAAGTTAGAAGCAACCCTGCAGCACATGAAAGAACAAAACCCGCCTATCGAGATCAATTTAGGCGATGGCATCAAAAACTATATCTTTTATGAAGAATCTTCCACCCTCACACAACTTCGCTATTTTCCATACGTACAGCTTCTCATCATCGCTTTATTTCTATTGATTGCCTATGCCTTATTCAGCACAGCCCGCAATTCAGAGCAAAACCTGGTCTTTGTAGGCATGAGTAAAGAAACCGCCCACCAATTGGGAACACCATTGTCATCACTCATGGCATGGATAGAACACTTAAAAGAAACCACCCTGGACCCATCAATCATTTACGAAATGAACCGCGATGTAGACAGGCTGCAAACCATAACCGACCGCTTTTCAAAAATAGGATCACAACCAACCCTAACCCACGAAAATACATTTAAAGTGCTCGAGCACGCTTTAGACTATTTAAAACAACGAAGCTCTAAAAACATACAATTTGTTTTAGAGAGCAGCAGCAGCGAAAACACTGAAGCCCTTTTGTGCGTGCCTTTATTTGAATGGGTTATAGAAAACATTTGCCGTAACGGTATCGATGCCATGGATGGCAAAGGCAAAATAACCGTCAGCATACAAAACCAAAACCACAAGATAATCATTGATATCAGCGATACCGGAAAAGGAATTCCCAAAAACAAACTAAAAACAGTTTTCGAGCCTGGTTATACAACCAAGCAAAGAGGCTGGGGGATGGGCTTATCACTATGCAAACGCATCATAGAAAATTACCACAACGGTAAGATCTTTGTAAAACAATCAGAAATTGGCAAAGGCACCACCTTCAGGATCATACTGGGCGTGTAAATAATTTCAGGTACCGGCAAACAAAACAGAAAGCCTGCCTTGTTCATAGCACCTATCTTTAAATCCATTACTTTTGCAGCACTATGGTATACAAAAACCTCTACGATTGTATAATTGACCTGGAAAAGCATGGCCAACTGATTCGTATCAAAGAAGAAGTCGACCCCAACCTCGAAATGGCTGCTATCCACCTGCGCATCCATGAAGCAGGCGGCAAAGCCATTTTATTCGAAAAGATAAAAGGTTGCAGCTACCAGGCCGTATCCAACATATTCGGCACAATAGAACGCAGCAAGTTTATTTTCAGAGAGAATTTTACCAACATGCAAAAACTGGTAGAGGTTAAGAATAATCCTGCCCGGGTTTTAAAACATCCCTTTAAATATGCAAGCCTGGCTAAATCAGCCTGGAGCTCTTTACCTAAAAGATCAAACACCAATGTACATACTCACTTCGATGAAATAACGATAGATAAGCTACCTTTAATAAAGCACTGGCCAATGGATGGAGGCGCCTTTGTTACACTGCCGCAGGTTTACAGCGAGGATATCGATAATCCCGGCGTTGAAAATTCTAACCTCGGTATGTACCGCATCCAGTTATCAGGCAACAACTATCGGCTCAACAAAGAGATTGGTCTGCATTACCAATTGCACCGGGGTATTGGCGTACATCAAACAAAAGCCAATGTCAGAAACGTTCCCTTAAAAGTAAGTGTGTTTGTAGGCGGGCCGCCTTCACATTCCTTAGCAGCCGTTATGCCTCTGCCTGAAGGATTGAGCGAACTTAATTTTGCAGGCGCTTTAGGCGGAAAAAGATTCAGCTATACCTATCATGACGGATATTGCATTTCATTAGATGCCGATTTTGTGATCACAGGGGAAGTCTATCCCAATGAAAATAAGCCCGAAGGCCCCTTTGGCGATCATTTGGGATATTATAGTTTAAAGCACGATTTTCCGCTGATGCGCGTGCATAAAGTATTTGCCAAAAAGAAAAACGCAATATGGCCCTTTACTGTAGTAGGCCGCCCGCCCCAGGAAGATACAGCCTTTGGCGATCTAATACATGAGCTTACAGGCAGTGCTTTATCGCACGAAATACCCGGCCTGAAAGCTTTAAATGCAGTAGACGCTGCGGGTGTACATCCTTTATTGCTGGCCATTGGCAGCGAACGTTACACACCTTATTTAAAAGAGAAAAAGCCGACAGAGTTGCTAACTATTTCTAATCGTATTTTAGGAACCGGACAATTGAGCCTGGCTAAATTTTTGTTTATCACAGCAGCAGATAGTGGGGAGTCAGCAATGAGTGGTCAGCAGTTATCCGTCAACAATATAGAAGGCTTTTTTAAGCATTGTTTAGGGCGGATCGATTTTACGAGAGATATACATTTTCAAACCAAAACAAGCATTGATACCCTTGACTATTCAGGTACAGGATTGAACAGCGGCAGCAAGGTAGTATTTGCTGCATACGGAAACGTATTGCGTACTTTATGTAAAGAAGTGCCAGCCTGTTTTAAAAACGAACAGGCAAGCTTGGTTATACCGGGCGTAATAGCTTTGCAAAAAAATAAATTCACTACTTACGAAGAAACCGAAAAAGAAATGCAGGTACTTACTGAGCAGCTAAAAACAGAAGCGCTCGAAGGACTTGCACTTATTATTGTTTGTGACGATGCTATTTTTGTAGCCAAAACACTGAACAACTTTTTATGGGTTACGTTCACACGCAGTAATCCATCGCATGATATATATGGTGTGGACAGCTTTATTGAACACAAGCATTGGGGGTGTAAAGGCCCGCTTATAATTGATGCGCGTATTAAGCCCCATCATGCCCCGCCTTTAATAAAGGACGAAGCCATTGAAAAGCGAGTAGATAGGTTGTTAGGGAAGTGATTTTTTTATCAAAAGCATTAGACTTTTCTTGCGGTTGAAATAAGTTAATATGTATAAATCAACTTAACGATCAGCATGCTTTTATTAATGTAATCGCGGGTAACGAAAGAGTTTAATAGTTTCGTGTCAGCATCATTAACATAGCCTGTCTCAGTTTGCAATACATTGTTTTTATAATGCTTTTCGGTATTCAGTAAATTGTTTCCATCATACTCGTAGGTCTCTTTCAATTCAATATTCTCACTGGCGTTTGATGTATATTTTTTCTCGATCAATCGATTCTTGCTATTATACGTAAAATCTGTCACCTGGTTGATCCAGGTGGTAACGTAGCTTTCATTATACTGCTTAGGTTGTTTATCGGCATTAAGAGTTACAATCACTTCCTTAAAAATACGGCCCTCATCATTAAGATATTGTTTTTTGTATTGATTGACAGAAGAATTGATGTATTTGTATTTTTCTTCAAAATTAATTTGTTGCATGCCTAAGGTAAATACATTTTTATCCGCATTGGCATTGGTCTCTTTACAAGACAATAAATTAATCACACGCCCGATACTGTCATATTTAAAGTAAGTAGCATTATAAAAAGTGCCGTCGTTAAAGCGTTTGCCTATCAGGTTTCCTTTGGTATCATAAAAATAATTGGTTGACAGGGTATCAAACTCATATACTTCTTTTGTATAGCTGCCTCCGTTGCTTATCAAGTGTTTATGCCTGTATACAGGCCCGGTGTGAAATTCCTTTTGGATGATCTTTTTAATAACAGTGTAATAACTGCGTTTTAACCGGCCTTCATCATCAAACTCATAATGCCTTGATAAATCTTTGTTTTCAACCACCTGAAAATCTTTTTTATCTACTATTTCAAAGATGATCGTTTTTATTTTCCTGTTCTTGATTTCAGCGCTGTTGAACGAGAAAGAGTTTTCGGTATTGCCTCCGTTACCGGGAATAATAAGCTGCGCCTTAGTTGTAAGGTGTATAAGAAATAGAAAAAGCAGCAGCCTGTTTACCAAGTTAGTTGTTTAAGCGCCTCATGAACTGTTGTTACCGGAGCGCTGCAGGTATGGTTTTGACAAACATATACGAGTGTCTCATCTTTTTTGTAGCGGCCTTTTAGTAAAGCAATTTCTGAGGCAGATTTGCTGTAAACAAAAATGGCATTTGGATCGTAATGTTCTTTAAAGCCCCGGATAAATTCATCAACAGCTTTACCAACAATGCAAACCTCGTGAAATGGCAAAGATTGATGCATAGCCAGTATAGCCCAGTTTGAGTGGCCGGAAGGATAATTTGCCATTTGTTCGGCAACATGATTTAGCATTTTTTGAGAAATATGTTCATGCCGGTTATTGCCTGCTATCTTTGAAAGTATAAATAAGTTTCTTGCCATTTGAGAATTTGAGGCCGGTATAACATTGTCATGCATTTCTACTTTTTGCGAAATAAGTTTGCTTCCATTCTTACCGGAAAAATAAAAAGCCTTTTTATCTTTATCAAAAAAGTTATTGAGAGTTTGATTTGTCAGTAGCTCTGAAAGCCCCAGCCAGGCTATGTCTCCTGTAGCAGAAAACAATTTAATGTAAGCTTCAATTACAAAAGCATAATCATCTAAAAAAGCATCTATATAGGCTTTTTCTTTATAACAACGCATCAAACCGCCGGCATCATCTATCAGTTTATGTTTGATAAAGTTGGCATTCTTAATAGCAAGCTGCAAGAAATCAGTATCTGCAAAAGCTTTATAGGCATCACATAAAGAGCCGCACATCAAGCCATTCCAGGATGCTAAAATTTTATCATCTAAACCCGGGCGGGTTCTTTTATTTCTTTCCGTCAGCAGCTTCTCTTTGCAAACCGAGATCGTTTTATGCAGCTCTTCCGGGCTTATGTGATTCTTTAAAGCCACTTCAGCATCCGGTAAATTTCTTAATAAGATGTAATGATCGTCTTCCCAGTAACCCAGTTCGTTTACCGAGTAATAATCGGCAAACAGATCAAAATCTTTTTTTAATAAATCGTGCAGCTCTTCTTTTGTCCAGATGTAATAAAGACCTTCCACACCTTCGCTGTCGGCATCCAGCGCACTGTAAAAACCGTATTCAGGTGAGGTTAATTCTCTTTCAACAAAACGTACGGTTTCATAAACCACCTGTTTATATAAAGGATTTTTATTTTGCTGAAAGGCCTCACTATATAATGAAATAAGCTGTGCATTATCGTACAGCATTTTTTCAAAGTGCGGAACTTTCCATTGCTCATCCGTACTATATCGTGCAAAGCCTCCACCTAACTGATCGTAAATACCACCCTGCGCCATTTTTTGCAAGGTAAAATGCACATGTTTTAAAATACCATCGTTATGTGTAAGATGTGCATAGCGTAATAAGAATAAGTAATTATTAGGCATCATAAACTTAGGAGCTCCTATGCTTCCTCCGTTCCTGGTATCAAATCGTTTTTGAAAAGTAAGTGCACACTTTTCTATGATTTCTTTATTGATATCCTGCGTTGCATCAGTTGAAACAGAAATGAATTCATCACTTTGTTTTACACCTGCAGCAAGCTCGGCAGCGTAATTTTCTGTTTTTTGCCGGTCGGTTTGATATAGGGTTGAAAGGTTCTTCAAAAGCTGCATCCATTGTTCTTTCGGGAAATAAGTGCCTCCGTATATTGGCCTTCCATCGGGCAACACAAAACAATTTAAAGGCCAGCCGCCATGTTGTGTCATTAGTTGTACGGCTGTCATATAAACATGGTCTACATCTGGGCGCTCTTCTCTGTCGACTTTTATATTGACGAAATATTTATTCATCAGCACAGCCACCTCTTCATCTTCAAAGCACTGATGTTCCATTACATGGCACCAGTGGCAGGCAGAATAACCTACGCTAACCAATACTAATTTGTTTTCCTGACGGGCTTTTGCAAAAGCAGCATCGCTCCAGGCATACCATTCTACCGGATTGTGGGCATGCTGTAATAAATAAGGGCTCTTCTCGGTAATTAAGTGATTGGTATATTTTTTTTTATCTGTCATTAAAGAATTTTTATTTCCCTAATGCTTTGCTTTGCCTGAAATATAAAAAGATGAACAATACATCCATAACAGCCATGAAAAAATTACCTGTTGTTACATTTGAAACAAAAAAGCACGTATTAGCAATCAGGTACATAATAAAACCTTTGTACTTGTTTTGATACATTTGTATAGCGCCGAATAGTGAAAGTCCTAATACAAGCAAGTAAATTCCGCAGGCAATGATAAATTTGCCACTGCCCATTTCCATAAATTTTTGTATTTGCTGCAGTTGTTGTTCAGTTATTTTGGGATTAGATGAAAACAAAGTAAAGTTCTCATCCAGCCAGGCAAAAATAGACTTAGCAAAAACTAAAAATAATAAAGTACAAAGGCCAACAATACCACTATAAATAAAAGTAAGGGTACATAAAATTTTTACACCCTGGGGTTGCGTTTGTTCTTCAAATGTGGTTGGCTCTTCCATTATTTATAGGTAATGTAGTCTTTAAGCTCCTGCAGGTTTTCGTTGAATTGAGAGATGTTTTTGTTATAAAAATCAACCATAATTAATTCTTCCAAAGTATAACGCTTGCCATCTATAAAGCCTACAATCCAGGCATCTTTCTGTCCTTTGTGAATAGCTTTCTGACGTTGCACTTCAGCATCTTTTATGCCATTGAATTGCCCTTGTGTAAAACGTGTAATGCCATCCGGGTAATCTACAACCTCAGGAGTTCCGTATTCTTTCAAATGATCGTATTTATAATTTTCAGGATGACGATAGGCAGCTATCTGAACTTTAAAGATCATTTTTTCGGCACAGATCTTTTCAGCAATGGCCAATAGTTTTTTGTAGACGTTGATATCGTTTAAGCTTTTTCCTTTAAGTGCAGAAAAATCGATTGTTTTAAAATCATCACAAGGATATTTTGTAGCCGTACTTGCTTCGGTAGCAGTAGTTTGTTTAGTTGCAGGTTCATTGCTTGTAACTGTAGTATTCTCGGTTTTAGCAGTTGTTGTGTTTACATCTGTTGGCGTGTTTGTTGCAAAAGGCTTTGTTTTAGCAGTATCTCCTATAGATTTAAGCGATTCAGGTACACTGGTTAGTGTATCCAGGCTTGCCAGTAATTCGTTCAGGTTTTTTACGTTGTGCGGATCTATATAGCCGTCTTTTACCATATGAAAGTCTTTGCGCAGCTCTACAAACTTGGTAAGCTTTGCAATATCCAGATCTTCGGTAATCTCACCAAAATCTTTAGAGCGTACATGAAAGGTGTAATTTTCTCCGGGGCTAAGAGCTACAAGGTATTTACCGGTTTTTACGTTAGAAGTAAACGGCCCTATCTTTTCTCCGTTACTTTTTTTAGTAATTTCTATTTGCGCATCAATTGGCTTATCATTTCCATATACATAGCCTAAAACCATTGCCAGAATTGGCTTTTCGCCTAATATACCGGGCGTTACAGTAAATATATCCTGGCTTCCGTTACCACCATTGCTCACACGGTTAGAAGAAAAATATCCTTTTTCTCCGCTTGCGTTAATAACATAAAACCTGTCATCATCCGTTGTATTTAAAGGATAACCCATGTTTAAAGGTTCTATCCATGCATTTTCTTTTTTAATGGTATAGAAAATATCATAATCACCAATACTGTTATGGCCTTTAGAGCTAAAGAAAAGGGTTAATCCATCCGGATGTATAAAAGGAGAATCTTCGTCATCTTCTGTATTTATTTTGTCTCCCAGGTTCTTCACATTTCTCCAGCTGCCGTCTTCCGCTTTTTCTGCAATATATATATCCCTGCCACCAAAGCCGCCTTTGCGCTCGCTGGTAAAGTACAGGTATTTTCCATCAGCTGTGATCGAGCAGGCGCCTTCGTAATAATTAGAGTTTACATCGCCTTTCACTCTTTCAGGTACGGTCCAGTCTTCTCCTTCCAATCTGCTTTCATATATATCACCACTATCCTGCTCAGTACTTCTATAGGTATAAAGTGTTTGTCCATCGGGAGAGAGTGCTAATGAGCCTTCGTACCTGTTTGTGTTAATGTTTGGGATGCCTTTAGGTTCACTCCAGGAAGAGTCTTTGTTTTTGCGTGATATATAAACATCTTCATAATAAGAGCCGTGTTCAGCATCCGGTTTAAATTTCCCATTCATTAAACCTCCTGTGCTTTTCGACCCGCGATAGGTATATATAATAACGGTTTCATCGGCAGAAATTACCGGTGAATATTCCTGATCAGTAGTGTTTACGGGAGGGCCAAAATTGCGTATGTCAGCTTGCAACATTTCCTGTGTTACGTTTTTCCCGTATTCAGAGTTCTTGATTAATTTTTCGGCTTGTAATTTTTCAGCGGCAGGCGGGTTGGTTGCGAGGAATTGGTTAAAATATTTTATAGCATCATCAAAACGGTAATTTATATGATAGGCTTTACCAAGATTAAGTAATACGCCTGACTCTTGCGGAGCCATTTTATATACTGCTTCAAATAGCGTTATTGTTTCTTGTTTTTTATCGGGTAAGTGAAACGCACATAATCCTTTTTTGAATTTATAGTATGGATTTGACGGATCGCGCTTATCTAATTTGTCATATGTTTCATACGCACGCAGATAATCTTCTACTTCGGGCGACATGTAGTTGTCTGCCGTTTCATTCAAATCATCAATACTTTCTTTTTTGGTTTGACCGCGCATGCATGTAGAAAGCAGTGCTATCAAGGCAAATAAGCTTATTATCTTTTTCATGTGTAATAATTTAATTTTGTGTGAAATGCATAATTCGTTCGCCGAATTGCACATTTTTTCACATCAACTAAATTGCGACAAAAAAAAGCTGTTGTTTAGCAGGCCATGTAATAGTTATTTACAAGGCTGTGTTAATTATAGTTTTAACTAAATAATTACTTATCGCGGAAGAGTGAAGGCAAACGTTGTGCCTTCGTTTTGTTTACTGCTAACGCTGATGGTTTGGTTGTGCGCTTCTATAATGTGTTTCACAATAGATAAGCCGAGGCCTGTACCACCTTGCTCGCGGCTACGGCCTTTATCAACCCGGTAAAAACGTTCAAAGATCCTTGGTAAATGTTTTTCTTCAATGCCAATTCCATTATCTGAAATAATAACGCTGGCCCTTTCTTTATCTGAATTTATTGTGATCGAAGTCTCGCCGTTCTCTTTTCCGTATTTAATAGAGTTTGTAAGAAGGTTAGAAAAAACCTGCCGTATCCTGAACCTGTCGGCTTTGATTTTTATGCTTGGCTTTTGTACAATTACATTAAGGGTAATGTTTTTTCTTTGCGCCTGTATTTCAATTTGTTTGCAGATATCGTTTATCATCTCAACAACATTAAAAGATTCGATATCCAACGACAGGCTCCCGGTTTCCAGCTGTGAAATAGTTTCCAGGTCATCTATGATATTAATCATCCTGTCAACACTCTTATCCGCCCGTTTTAAATACTCCATGTTTATTTTAGGGTCGTGTATTCCACCGTCGATCAGCGTGGCCACATAACCCTGTATATTAAAGATGGGTGTTTTTAATTCGTGCGATACATTTCCTAAAAATTCTTTGCGGTAATTTTCCAGTTTTTGCAGTTGCTCTAATTCTTTTTGCCGCTCGTTAGAAAGTTGAATGATCTCTGCATTAAAGCGCTCCAAAGGATCGGCAATATCATCGGTAAAAACAGGCTTTATTTCTATGGAGGTATTTAGTTTCCTAAGCTTGGTGAGAGTTTCTTCTATTCTTCCGAAAATAATTTTCTGGTAGAAATAATTGAAAAATAAAAAGGACAGTGCAAAACCAAAAAAGAAAATAACGACTAAAGCATATAACGGAAAATCGAATTTAAAAAACAAGGATAGTACCCAGATGGATACACTAAGTAGAAACGAAAATGAGGAGCAGAATAAGAGGAAAAGCGAAGTGTTTTGCTTGTTCATTTATTTAATTTGGAAGGATTGGCTTCATGCCACGAAGGCCCATGTCTACAACGGTGTCACCATTTAGTGTGTAGATGTTTCCGTCGTTTGGATTGCTAGGATTATACTTCCACTCAAAACTTTGGTTTGTTGACATAGATACTGTTATGATGATATCGCTTGTTTCGTGCCCTGTAATAACCAATGGTGTTGCAGTGCCTGACTGGCTTACAAACTGGCCTGTTACCAAGCAAGACCCGGGAGGGATGGAGGCTGTAGCAAACGCTGAAGGGCTAACCACGGTAGTTGCTCCCTGAGGTGCTTGCCCTTCTATATAAGGATATGTATAAGACATATAGGGGTCAGCTTCAAAGGCCCAATAGCCCTGTTGCTTAGAACCATTAACAGGAACAGTTTGGTTTTTTACTTTGTATGAGGTGATGTAACTGTTATAACCAATAAAAGAAGCTATTGTACCCGTATTGTATACATTTGCCGGAAGGGAGCCATAACCGGGTATTGTAGTGCCTTGTTTAATGGCATATTTTATACCATAATTTTGATAGGCTACCGAAATTCGTATGTATGGATAAGAACCGGCTGATACTTGTGATAATGGAATGGAGAAAAATTGTTTTCCATCGCCAACAACGGTTTCCTGATCAAAATTAATTGCATCGGTATAGGTTTGTGATGTAGTATGGCTGCTGTTCCAAACGGTTATTCCGGGAGAAATAGGTGTAGTTGGTGTAGTATATAAGATAGTACCTGCGCCTATTGCCGTATAATTGTTTTTTGTCATTTCTATATAATGGGCTGATAAGCCATTAAAATGAGGGCTTTGCGCTCTGTGATTAGCCGGTAGTGTGCTGGGATTTCCAAAACCGTCTAAACGAGCCTGTGTGCTGTCGAACTTAAAAACAAATTTAAGCTGCGGGCCTGTGCTGCTTGCCGGAGGTGTAGTGGTTGTGCTGGTTGTATCTTTTTTGCAGGATGCCAGTGCAACCAGTGTAAGCATTGATAAGGCAATTAATTTTTGGTTTGTGATGATTGTTCCAAAATTAAAGCGTTGACGGATTTGCGATTTCATGTGGGTTTATTTTATTTGATATTTATGCTGATATTTTTTATAAAGCTCTTGCTGCAAATTGGTAAGCGCTATTTGCCTGCCGTTTATAAAAGCTAAAATAACACAATTTGTTTTCATATCCAAGGCATCGCCGGTGCTGATAAAAAAAGATGCGTCTTTACCTGTTTCAACGGTGCCTGTTTGCTGATCTATGCCTAAAATTTTTGCTGTATTAAAAGTTAAAGCGGCAATGGCCTGTTCGTTTGTTAGGCCATAGGCTCTTGCGGTTCCTGCTAAAAAGGGGATGTTGCGGGCGTTCATTCCTTCCATATCTCCTTCGTTTTGCAAACAAAACAAAACGCTGTCTTTCTGCAAGAGATAGGGCAATTTGTAGGGAAGGTCTACATCATCCTGCTGGCGCTGTGGCAAGCTGTGAACTCTGTTTACCATTACGGGGATATTATTTTGTTTCAGCATTTTAGTTACCCGCCAGCTTTCTGCTCCGCCCACCACTACCATTTTCTTTACATCAAATTGTTTGGCAAAGTTTATGGCTGCGATGATATCTTTTTCATCGTCGGCATGCAGATACAAATTTTTAGATCCGTCGAAAACGCCGCGCATAGCTTCAAAGCGCAGGTTTTTTTCTTCCTGGTTTGTTTCGGTGCTGTATGCTTTTGCATCTGCAAAGAACTTTTTCAATTCGTTTAACTGCTCGTCGTATTTTTTGTTTGCTGTTGCAGGTTGAGGCTCTGCCCACCAGCCGTTCATCTGCATAGTTCTTGGAAAATTAACATGCACGCCATCATCTTTTTTAACGGAGGCATCTTCCCAATTCCAGCCATCTAAGGCCATAATGCTGGATGTGCCGCTTATAACGCCTCCCCTGGGGGTAGCCTGCGAAAACAGCACGCCATTGGTGCGCACGGTAGGAATGATCTTGCTATCGCTGTTAAACGCAATCAATGCGCGTATGTGGGGATTGTACCCTGCAACGTCATTAAAATCATTGGTGGCACGCACGGCATCTACTTCATTTAATCCAAGGGTGGAGTTTGGTGCGAAAAAGCCCGGGTACACCTGGGCACCGTTTAATGCAATAGTGGTATCGTATTTTAGGGCATCTTGTTTAAATCTTACATTACTTCCGTCCATTGCCAGGTCGATCTTGCCATCTTTAAAGCCAAGCAGGGCATTTTCTATTACTGTGCCGTTACCAACATGTATGGTTAGCCCGGTTATTAAAATGGATTTTGTTTGTTTAGGGGCCGGAACAGGTTGCTGCGCTTTTATATAGGTTGTGCTAAAAAACAAGCAGGCGGCGAGAGCAACGGTAATGTTAAGGTCTTTAATTTTCATAAAGCCAAATGTATAAAATTATCTCTGATTT
>Ga0134128_10000179_pt1 | contig 90338 bp, 68 predicted proteins | sample KB31754_FD_96462 | JGI IMG/M metagenome (GOLD analysis project Ga0134128, IMG submission 96462) | Terrestrial soil microbial communities with excess Nitrogen fertilizer from Kellogg Biological Station, Michigan, USA - KB3-175-4 | ecosystem: Environmental > Terrestrial > Soil > Unclassified ... | reverse complement strand
TGCAGAATCTCCGAGATGCTGCCGGCGCCGACGGTGCGTCCGCCCTCGCGAATCGCGAAGCGGAGGCCCTTCTCCATGGCGACGGGAGTGATCAGCTCAATCACCAGCGACACGTTGTCGCCGGGCATCACCATCTCGGTGCCGTCGGGCAGCTCGGCCACGCCGGTCACGTCGGTGGTGCGCATGTAAAATTGCGGGCGGTAGCCCTTGAAGAAAGGCGTGTGCCGGCCCCCCTCTTCCTTGGTCAGCACGTAAATCTCGGCCTTGAACTTGGTGTGGGGCGTGATTGACCCGGGCTTGGCCAGAACCATGCCGCGCTCGACATCGTCTTTTTCCGTGCCGCGCAAGAGCAGGCCCGCGTTGTCGCCGGCCAGGCCCTCGTCGAGCTGCTTCTTGAACATCTCGATTCCGGTGACCACTTTCTTCGAGGTCGGGCGGAAGCCGACGATTTCGATTTCCTCGCCCACCTTCACCTTGCCGCGCTCGATGCGTCCGGTGACGACGGTGCCGCGGCCGGAGATCGAGAAGATGTCCTCGACCGGCATCAGGTAGGGCTTATCAACGTCGCGCTGGGGGACGGGGATGTAGGCATCCACGGCAGCCATGAGGTCGTCCACCGACTTCTCCCACTTCTCCTCGCCGTTGAGGGCGCCGAGAGCGGAGCCGCGGATGACCGGCACATCGTCGCCGGGGAACTGGTAGCTCTTGAGCAGTTCGCGGACTTCGAGTTCGACCAGCTCGAGCAGTTCGGGATCGTCCACCGCGTCGCACTTGTTCAAGAAGACGACGAGGTAGGGCACGCCCACCTGGCGGGCGAGCAGCACGTGCTCCTTGGTCTGGGGCATGGGGCCGTCGGTGGCGGCGACGACAAGAATGGCGCCGTCCATCTGCGCGGCGCCGGTGATCATGTTCTTGATGTAGTCGGCGTGGCCGGGGCAATCGACGTGGGCGTAATGGCGGTTGGCGGTCGAGTACTCGACGTGGGCGGTGGCGATGGTGATACCGCGTTCGCGCTCTTCGGGCGCGTTGTCAATGGAGTCGAACGAGCGGAAGCTGTTCTTGGGATCGTGCTTGGCCAGCACCTTGGTGATGGCGGCGGTCAAAGTCGTCTTGCCATGGTCAATGTGACCGATGGTGCCGATGTTGACGTGCGGTTTGGAGCGATCAAATTTTTCCTTGGCCATTGTGCTTTTTCCTCGTTCGATTCAATTTAGAAACTGGTTGCGGAGAGCGGCGAAGCGCGATTAGCGCTTGACCTCCTTGCCCTGGACGCGGGCCATGATCTCATCGGCCAACGCCTTGGGCACTTCCTCGTAATGGGCGAAGTGCATGGTGTAGGAAGCGCGTCCCTGCGTAGCGGAGCGCATTTCAGTGGCGTAGCCAAACATGTCGCTGAGCGGCACCATGGCGCGGATGACCTGGCTGCCGGCGCGGGGCTCGGTGCTCTCGATGCGGCCGCGGCGCTTGTACAGATCGCCGGTGATGGAGCCGATGTAGTTCTGCTCGTCGGGCACGACGACTTCCACCTTCATGACCGGCTCGAGCAATGCCGGCTTGGCTTTGCGGGCGGCTTCCTTGAAGGCCATGGAGCCGGCAATCTTGAACGCCATTTCGCTCGAGTCCACGTCGTGGTAGGAGCCGTCGAAGAGCGAGACCTTGATGTCTTTCATGGGGTAGCCGGCGAGAACGCCGCCTTCCATGGCCTCTTCGATTCCCTTCTCGACGGGCTTGATGAATTCCTTGGGCACGCTGCCGCCGACGGTGTCGTTCTCGAACACGTAGCCGGAGCCGGGCTCGCCGGGCTCGATGGTGATCCAAACGTCGCCGTACTGGCCACGGCCGCCGGTCTGGCGGATGTAGCGTCCCTGGGCCTCGGCCTTTTGCTTGATGGTTTCGCGGTAGGCGACCTGGGGCTTGCCGACGTTGGCGTCGACGCCAAACTCGCGCATCATGCGGTCCACGAGAATTTCGAGATGCAGCTCGCCCATGCCGCTGATGATGGTCTGCCCGGTTTCGGCGTCGGTGTTGACGCGGAAGGTCGGATCCTCCTGCGCCAGCTTGGCCAGCGCCTGGCCCATTTTTTCCTGATCGCCCTTGGTCTTGGGCTCGACCGCGACGGCGATGACCGGGGTCGGGAACTCGATGGACTCGAGCAGCGCGACCTGGTTCTCGTCGCAGATGGTGTCGCCGGTGGTGACCGACTTGAGGCCGACGCAGGCGGCGATGTCGCCGCTATAGACTTCGCTGATTTCCTCACGCTTGTTGGCGTGCATTTGCAGCAGGCGGCCGATGCGCTCGCGCTTTTGCTTGGTGGCGTTCCAGACCGACTGGCCGCTATCGAGATGGCCGCTGTAGACGCGGACGAAGGCGAGCTGGCCGACGAAGGGGTCGGTCATGATCTTGAAGACGAGGGCCGAAAACGGCGCGTCGTCGGAGGCGGGGCGGGTGACTTCCTCGCCCTTTTCGTCGGTGCCCTTGACCGGCGGAACGTCGAGCGGCGAGGGCAGGTACGCCACGACGGCGTCGAGCAGCGGCTGCACGCCCTTGTTCTTGAAGGACGAGCCGCACAGCACCGGGAACAGCTTCATGGCGATCACGGAGCGGCGCAGGCTGGCCTTGAGTTCTTCGGTGGTGAAGGCGCCGCCATCCATATACTTCTGCAGCAGCGTGTCGTCGCACTCGACGATCTTCTCGATCATTTGCTCGCGGTAGTCGCGGGCCAGATCGGCGAGGGAGTCGGGGATGGGTTCGACGTCGTAGTCGGCGCCCATGGTTTCGTCGCGATAGAGGATGGCCTTCATCTCCATCAGATCGACGATTCCCTTGAAACCGTCCTCATGGCCGATCGGGATTTGGATGGCGACGGCGGGGGCGTGCAGGCGGGCGCGGATGGTGCCGAGCGCGTGGGGAAACTCGGCGCCGGCGCGATCCATTTTATTGACAAAGCAGATGCGGGGGACGCCGTACTTGTCGGCCTGGCGCCATACCGTTTCAGACTGGGGTTCGACGCCGTGGACGCCATCGAACAGCGCGACCGCGCCGTCGAGCACGCGCAGCGAACGCTCGACCTCGGCGGTGAAGTCAACGTGGCCGGGGGTATCAATAATATTGATGCGGATGTCTTTCCAAAAGCAGGTGGTGGCGGCGCTGGTGATGGTGATGCCGCGCTCCTGCTCCTGCGCCATCCAATCCATGGTGGCGGTGCCTTCGTGCACCTCGCCGATACGATGGGTGCGGCCGGTGTAAAAGAGCACACGCTCGGTGGTGGTGGTCTTGCCGGCATCGATGTGGGCCATGATGCCGATGTTGCGGGTGCGCGCGAGTGGTGTGGGGCGAGGCATGGAATTAAATGACTACCAGCGATAGTGGGCGAAGGCCTTGTTGGCCTCGGCCATGCGGTGAACGTCTTCGCGCTTCTTGACGGCGCCGCCGCGGTTGTTGGCGGCGTCGAGAATTTCATTAGCGAGCTTGTCGGCCATTCCCTTTTCGCCGCGGGTGCGGGCGTAGGTGACGAGCCAGCGGACGGCGAGCGAAACGCGGCGGGTGTTGTTGACTTCGATCGGCACCTGGTAGTTGGCGCCGCCGACGCGGCGGCTCTTGACCTCAACCACGGGCTTGACGTTCTCAACCGCGCGCTTGAAGGTCTTGAGCGGATCGTCGGCCTCGACCGGCTTCTCAGCCCCTTCGGCGCCGGCAGCGGCGGCGGGCGCGGCCTTATCGGCGCGCTCGGCGACCTTGGCGAGGGCGGAGTAGAAGATGGCCTGGGCGGTGGACTTCTTTCCGTCCCACATCATGGAGTTGATGAACTTCTCGACCAGACGCGAATCGTGGATGGCGTCGGGTGCGATTTCGCGTTTTGCGATATAGCCTTTGCGTGGCATAGATTAAGCCTTGGGGCGCTTGGCGCCGTACTTGGAGCGGGCCTGTTTGCGGTTTTGGACGCCGACGGCGTCCATGGCGCCGCGCACCACGTGGTAGCGCACGCCGGGCAGATCCTTGACTCTGCCGCCGCGGATGAGAACGATCGAGTGCTCCTGCAGGTTATGGCCGATGCCGGGGATGTAGGTAGTCACCTCGACGCCGTTGGTGAGGCGGACGCGCGCGACCTTGCGCAGGGCCGAGTTCGGCTTCTTCGGGGTCTGGGTGTAGACGCGGGTGCACACGCCGCGTTTTTGCGGACAATCCTGAAGCGCCGGGGAGGCGGTTTTGTACTTGTTCTTGTCCCGTCCGGCGCGCACGAGCTGATGAAAAGTCGGCATAAATAACCTGAGATGACGCACAAACAACGGTACAGGCGCCCGGCGTCGGGGCCGAGTGTCTGCCACGTTTCGAACTTTGAGATCCCACAAGATCCCGCGCGACGTTGCGCCCGCGCCAATCGCGTTACGCGTTTGGGCCGGCTCCGTTTCGCCACGGCTGTCCGCCACATAGGCCCGCGGGTGCGGGGTGTCGTAGGGACTTGAGCGAGGGGCCTTACTTTCGAGAACCTATGCAGTGTAGCAGAAGGTTCGGCAGGATGGCAAGAACTGGGCCTCGGCGCCTAGGAGTATGGCCGTGGGCCGGAGTCTTGGCTTCGTATGCCCCCCTTTGTAGGCGAACGTCCGCTGCGGGAGTATGCCAATTTTCATGTCTCAGATTTGGGCGCACTGCGAAAAAATTTGGCACAAAATGTGCCATTTGCGACCTAGATTGCTAGTGGCGCTAGTGGCACAGATGGCACACGGTTGAGCTTGCCCCCTACGCTGTACCAGTTTAAATGCATAGTCTTGAGGTAGCCGGATTCAGTGTCCCACATTACCAGTGCGCCAAAAAGGGGCTCACTCCAAACGGTCTCGGTGAGACAATTTAAATCGCACTCTGGCCTGGGTTTCGCCGGCTCCGCGCAGCACTGGGCGAGACGGTTGCGTGAGAGTGCACCCAATTTTCGTGTGCCCAAAAAGGGCTTCACTCCAGCGGTGGCGCGGTGATAGGCGTGGGCTTCTCCGCCGCGCTGCGTCAACTGATGCGGTTCGAATCGCATATTGATTTCGATGCCGCGAGGTGGGAGCCAATGCCCACATCATTGTGACCTTCTGGTGACCGACTCAATGTGACCCAGCGGCGATAGAACCGGGGTCATTGGTTGGGTAGAACCGGAAAACCGCTGCCACTGAGGAGGGCTTGGTCGGCGGTGAGGAGGGTGAAGCGATTGAAAAGGGCAGTGGCGGCGAGCAAGCGGTCAGCCGGGTCGTGGTGAGGCAGCCGTACGTGGAGGCTGGCCTGCACGACGCCGAACTCAACCGGGGCCTCGCGATAACGATCGGGACCACCAAACCGTTGTATCCACGATCCAATGTCGCAATCGAACCGGATGCGGTGTTTCTCGGCAAGCAGGACCAGCTCCCAAGCGCTAATCGGAGACAACCATAGCTGGTTCGAAGGATCAGCCAGGAGCGCGCGGCAGCGAGGCAACAGATTTGGGCTGCCCAGCTCATTCCAGAGCCAGATGTGAGTATCGAGCAGGAGATTCACCGCTGGGCGTTCCAGGGAGCGATTTCGGAGGTTGGCGCGACGACATCGCCTAGAATTTCCACCGTTCCGCGAGCACGCGCCCAAGAGCGCGGGTTATGGCTGGCCGGTTTGACCGGACTAAGTTGGGCAATGGGTTTGCCAAAACGGGTAATCGTGACCGGCTCCCGGGTGGCCGCAACCCGGGCCAAGACGGCGAGGCAGGTGGCTTTGAATTTAGATGCCGGTATCCGGGTCACGAATAAATTGTACCATGGTCCATCTTGGATGGAAACGGCCGAACCGAAGCCAATGCGGCGGCGCGGCGGCGGAGGAAGGCTTTTTCGGCGGGGTTTTGGGTCAGGCGGACGGCTTGTTCGTAGGCGGCGCGGGCGGCTTCGGTTTGATTCAGGCGGCGGAGGAAATCGCCGCGGGCCGCGTGGTAGAGGTGGTACTGGTCAAGCGGCTCGGCCAGTTGCGCCAGTAGATCGAGACCGGCCTGCGGGCCGTCGGCCATGGCGACAGCCACGGCGTGGTTCAACGAGATCACCGGCGAAGGAGTCATGCGGCCGAGTTCGCGGTAGAGGGCGGCGATTTGCTTCCAGTCGGTCGCCTCGGCGTTGGGGGCTCCGACGTGGAGGGCGGCAACGGCGGCTTGCAATTGATAGGGTCCGGGTTGGCGCTGGCGCAACGTTCGTTCGAGCAGCGCGAGACCTTCGTCGATCATGGCGCGGTCCCAAAGCGAGCGGTCCTGATCGTCGAGAGTGATCAGCTCGCCGGCGGCGCCGGTGCGGGCGCGGTGGCGGGCGTGATGCAGCAGCATGAGCGCCAGGAGGCCCTGAGCTTCCGGCTGGTCGGGCAGCAGTTGCATGAGGCAGCGCGCCAGACGGATCGCCTCGGCACACAGGTCGGCGCGGACGAGCGCGGCGGCCGAGGTGGCGCTGTAGCCCTCATTGAAGATGAGGTACAGCACGGCCGTGACCGCCGCAACCCTGGCATCGAGCGCCGAGGGAGGCGGGATTTCATAGGGGATTTTCTCGCGCCGGATTTTAGTTTTTGCCCGGACAAGGCGCTGCGCCAGGGTGGTTTCGGGAAGGAGGAAGGCGCGGGCGATTTCGGGGGTGGTCAGTCCGCCGAGGGTGCGGAGGGTAAGCGCGACCTGGGCGTCGAGCGCGAGCGCGGGGTGGCAGCAGGTGAAGAGCAGGCGGAGGCGATCGTCGGGGTACTCATCGAGAAGCGCCTCGTAGGGCAACGGCGCGTCGGGGGCGAGCAGCGACGAGTGGCCGGCGGCGGCGCTTGCCTCGGTTTGGCCGCGGCGCACGCGGTCAATGATTTTGCGGTGGGCGACACTGGTGAGCCAGGCGCCGGGGTTGAGGGGGACGCCGCGCTGGGGCCAGTGTTCGAGGGCGGCGGCGAAGGCGTCTTGCATCGCCTCCTCGGCGAGGTCGAGAGAACCTGAAATACGCACCAGCGAGGCGAGAATCCGGCCTGACTCGCCGCGGAAAATCGCCTCGGCTGCTGCGTTTGCGGACATAGAGCAGGTTAAGAAAACTTCATGATGGGGCGGACTTCCACGGAGCCGAACTTGGCCCCGGGGATTTTGGCGGCGATCGCCAGGGCGGCGTCGCGGTCGGGGGCGTCCACCAGGTAGAAGCCGCCGAGCTGCTCCTTGGTTTCGGCGAAGGGGCCGTCGGTCACGAGCGTTTTGCCGTTGCGAATGCGCACCGTGGCCGCAGTGGTCGTGGGCTGCAGTGCGTGCCCGCCTTTAATAGAGGACGCGTGTTGCTGACCGAAGGCGCCGTACTCCTTGAGTTCGGCAGGGTCGTAGCCCTGGGCGTAGCGTTGCTGGTTGTCATAAATCAGAAGTAGGTATTCCATTGTTTTCTTGCCTCCTGTCAACACGACGGCTTGGTGGCGGAAATTCGACCTCCGCGCGCCTGAATATTTTGCATCGAATTTGGGATGAGAAAAACCGTAGGTGTGATGGTCGCGGCCGGCGCCGTAGGCGCCGCCGGGCTGGTGTGGTGGAAACGGCGCCCAGGGGCGCGGGAGGCGCGGACGGCGATTACAATCCTGGCTCCGGCCGAGGAGCTCTATGAATTATGGATGGACGGCGAGGCGCGCACGCGCGTGCTTCCCGCCGACTGGCGCACCGAATACCACGACTGCCAGGCACCCGACGTGATTCGCTGGCGGTGGGACAGCCGCGATGCAGTGCTTATCTTTACCCCGGACGGGATCGAACGGGGCGTGGCACGCACCATCGTCCGCCTGAGCGTTCACGGTGAAGCGCTGCCGCCGGGGCTCGAGGCCAACCTGCGCATGGCTTTATGGAAATTCCGCCAGTTGGCCGAGACCGGCGAGGTGGCGACCATCGAGGGCCAGAGCAGCGGCCGCGCGCGCGGGAAAGCAACGCGGCTCAAGGCCATGCGATCGTCCGATACGCGGGATGAACGGGAGATTGAAGGCGAGGTGGCGGTATGAAAGCGCTCTGCTGGAACGGCAAACACGATATTCGATTGGAGACCGTACCGGACGCGTCCATTCTCAATCCCGGCGATGCCGTCATCAAGGTGCTGCGCACCGCCATCTGTGGATCGGATCTGCACCTCTACGATGGTTTTATCCCAACCATGAAAGCCGGCGACATTTTGGGCCACGAATTCGCGGGCGAGGTAGTCGAGGTGGGGCGCGCGGTGGAGAAGCTCAAAGTCGGCGATCGCGTGGTCGTTCCCTTCCCCATTAGCTGCGGACGGTGCGCCAACTGCCGGCGCGAGCTGTGGTCGCTGTGCCAGAACTCCAATCCCGATCCGCGGATCGCGCAAAAATTGTATGGCGACAGCGGCGCGGCGCTCTATGGGTATTCGCACATGTACGGCGGCTACGCCGGCGGACAGGCGCAGTACGTGCGGGTGCCGTTTGCCGACGTGGGTCCGCTGGTGGTTCCTGACGGCATGGATATCGAGCAGGTGTTATTCCTATCCGACATTCTGCCCACCGGCTACATGGCGGCGGAGAATTGCGATATCAGGCCCGACGACATTGTGGCTGTTTGGGGCTGCGGACCGGTGGGGCAGTTTGCCATTCGCAGCGCGCTGCTGCTGGGCGCGGGGCGGGTCATCGCCATTGACCGCTACCCCGAGCGGCTGCGACTGGCGCAAGCGGCGGGCGCGGAAGCGGTCAATTACATGGAGGTGGACGATCTGTTCGAAGAGCTGCGCTGGCGCACCGGCGGCGAAGGCCCGGACTCATGCCTCGACGCGGTTGGTCTCGAAGCGCACGGCAACACGGTTGGCTATTACTACGACCGGATCAAAACCGCGGCGATGCTGGAGATGGACCGCCCCAACGTACTGCGCCAGGCGATCATGGCGTGCCGGATGGGCGGGACGGTTTCGGTTCCAGGCGTTTATGGCGGGCTGCTCGATAGCGTTCCGTTTGGCGCGGCCTTCGCCAAGGGGCTCACCATGCGGATGGGGCAAACCCATGTGCATCGTTATCTCAAGCCGCTGCTGGCCAGAATTCAAAACCAGGAAATAAATTCGACCGACATTATCAGCCATCGCCTTCCCCTGCGCGAGGGCCCGGCGGCGTACCGGATGTTTCGCGACAAGGCAGACGAATGCGTGAAGGTGGTCATGGATCCGTGGGCCGCCTGAGGAGCGGCTGGGTGCGGGTTTCGTCTAACATTAACCGATGGATGTGATCGGCGAAACCATCTCCCATTACCGCGTCCTGGAGGCGTTGGGCAGCGGAGGGATGGGGGTTGTCTACGGCGCGGTGGATTTGCGCCTGGGCAGGAAAGTGGCGCTGAAGTTTCTGTCGCCGGAACTGAGCGCCGACGCGGCGGCGAACGAACGTTTTCGCCGCGAGGCGCGGGCCACGTCGGGTTTGAACCATCCCAACATTTGCACCATCTACGATATTGGCGAGACGGAGGCGGCCGGCCCCAGCGGCGATGCCCGCCAGTTCATGGTCATGGAACTGCTCGAAGGCCGCACCTTGCAGCAGCATTGGGCGGGGCAGAAAGCGCCCACCTTGCAGCTACTCGACATCGGCGCCCAGGTGGCGAGCGCCCTGGCGGCGGCCCACGAACAGGGCATCGTGCACCGCGACATCAAGCCGGCGAACATTTGGGTGACGACGCGCGGCACGGCCAAGGTGCTGGATTTTGGTTTGGCCAAAATGGAGGGCGGCGGCATATTGACCGCCTCGCAAGTCGGCGAGCTGCCCACCCTGACCCCGGCCCAAGTGGGCGACGGCCACGGCCTCAGCCACGTGGGCGCGATGGTGGGCACGATCGCCTATATGTCGCCGGAACAAGCCCTGGGGCGCGACCTGGATGGGCGCTCGGATGTTTTTTCCCTGGGCGCGGTGCTGTATGAAATGGCCACTGGCGAGGTCGCGTTTACGGGTCGAACCGCGGCCGCGATTTTCGACGCGATCCTCAACCGCATGCCACAGCGGCCGGTCGACTGTACCGAGTTGGAGCGGATCGTTCACCGCGCGCTTGCGAAAAATCCGGACGATCGATACCAGAGCGCGCGCGAGTTGGAAGACGACCTGCGCCGGCTGGAGGCGGATTACCGATCAGGCCGCGTAAGGGCCGGCAAGGGGCCGCGTCTCGGCGGCAGGCGGTTAGCGGTGGCGGGCGGCGGGCTGGCACTGGCGATGGTCGGCGCCGCCCTATGGTATAGCCGCGGGCGCGCACCGGTCGCGCCCGTTGTGGCCGCGCCGGACTTTGCCAGCGTGACCACGTCCTCGCCGGTGGCGCGCGCGGCGTTCGAACTGGGGCGCACGGCGCTCAACGCCGGCGACCTGACGCGAGCTGAAGGCATGCTGGTGCGGGCGACGGCGGCGGACCCGAAGTTCGGCGTGGCGTGGGCGAGTTTGGCCGAAACCGAGGCGGCGGCGGGCGAGCTGGCCCAAGCCGCGCAACACGCCAAACAAGCGAACGATTTGCCCGACCGGGCGAACGACCGCGAACGCTTTTATATTCAGGCCCAATATTCAACCCTGGTGGAGGGTGACCTGCTTAAGTCGGAGCAGACCTACGAGTTGTGGGGCGACACCTACCCCCGCGATCCGTTTCCGTTCGAGCGCGAAGCCGCCGTGGATCGCAAGCTCGGCCAATTCAACGATGAATTGGAGGCGGCGCAACACGCGGAGACGCTGGCTCCGCGGGATGCGACGGCGGTGAGCCTGTTGGCGCAAGCACAGTTTGATCTGGGCGAGGTGAATTCCGCGCGGTCCACCATCGCGCGCGCGGCGCGGCTCGATCCGGACAGCGAAGCGGTCCATGAAATGCAATACCGGTTGGCGGAAAACCGAGCCGACCGGGGGCAATTAGCGCGGGAGGAGAGTTGGCTCTCGGCGCGGCCGCAGGCGGCGGATTTCCTGCGCGACCGGCACCGCGAACAGCTCCTCGCCGCGGGGCAGATAAACGAGTACCGGCAGCTTATGAAGGACGACGCGCTGGCGGACGAGCAGGCGGGCAGGAAGGATTTGGCGGCCGGCCGCGAGTCGTGGCTGGCGCTGGTGGACGCGGTGTACGGGCACGCGGCGGAGGCGCGGCAGGAGGCGGATGCGGCGCTCGCCATGGCGCGCGATCGCAGCGCCAGAATCTATGCCGCGGCCGCCTTTGCCTTTCTCGGCGACCACCCGCGTGCCAGCGCGCTGGCGGCGGATCTGGCGCAAAACGAGAGCACCGACATCGTGGTACAGACGATCGCGCTGCCGCTGGTGCGCGGCCTGGCCGAGTTACACCAGGGCCATGCCCAAACCGCGATCGAGCTGCTGCAGCCGCTGGCTCCCTTTGAGATGGGCACCGAGGCGCTGGGCGGAGCCGCCGCGTATGCGCGCGGCCTGGCGTTGGCGGCGGGCGGGCGAAAATCGGAGGCGAAGGCGGAGTGGAAGAGGCTGGTTGACCGTCCGCAAGCGACCATGGCGGCGGGAGCGGCGCGCGCGGCACTCACGCCTTGAAATGATAGGCGCGGCCCCCAAACGGCGCGACCCCTGCGTACTGGTATTCTAATAATTCGGTGTTAGGAGGGATATGAGAGGCAGCAGTGTGTGGGTGGTGGTCGTTGCGGCCGGGATGGCCGGGTGCGGTGGTGGAGGAAAGCCGGCAGCCGCGGCGCCGGGTGGTGGTGGCGGCGGCGCGCCCCAGGCAATGCCGGTACAGGTGACGGTGGCGGCGCCGGTCAACGTGCCCGAGACCTCAACCTTCGTGGCCTCGATACAGTCCCGTGACTCGATGGTGATTTCGCCCCTGGTGGCGGGCATTATCCGCGCCATCCTGGTGAAATCGGGCGACCAGGTGCCGGCCGGAGCGCCGCTGATCGAAATTGACAACAGCCTGCAGCAGGCGACGGTCGAGAACCTGGAGAACAATCGCACGGCGCTGCTGTCGACGCTGGAGTACGACAAACAGCAGCTCGACCGGTTTCAGGCGCTTTATAACGAGAAGATTGGCACGCTTCAGGATTATCAGGCGGCGCAATCGGCCTATAACACGGTCAAGGCGCAGGTGGATTCCGATAATGCCCAAATCAAGCAGCAACAAACGGTTCTGAGTTACTTCAAAGTCACCGCGCCGCGGGCGGGTATTGTGGGCGACATTCCGGTGAAGGTGGGCGACCAGGTGACCACGGCCACCCAACTGACCACGATTGACGCGCCCGGCGGGCTCGAGGTTTACGTACAAGTGCCGATCGAGCAGGATCGCCGGCTGCGGGTGGGCCTGCCGCTGTTGGTAGAAGACGGCCAGGGCAACCCGCTCGCCCAGACCACGATTCGTTTCATTTCTCCGCAGGTGGATACGCAGACGCAGTCCATCCTGGTGAAGGCCGACGTCAGCGCCGCCCGGCAACGACTGCGGGCGCAGCAGTACGTGCAGGCGGTTATTACCTGGGGCACGCACAGCGCCTTCGAGGTGCCAGTGCTCTCAGTGAGCCAGATCAACGGACGCGATTTCACCTACCTGGCCTCGCCGCGCGGCGCGGGCTTTTATGCCAACCAGGTGCCGATCACGGTGGGATCGATTGTGGGCAACAACTATGAGGTAACCGGCGGATTGCAGGCCGGCGACAAGGTGATCGTTTCGACCAGCCAAATCCTGCAGCCCGGGATGCCGGTGATGCCGATGCCCGCCGGCGGCCGCGGTCGCGGGGGCCGCTAGCCATGGTCGAGTTTTTTATCAATCGGCCGATTTTCGCCACCGTTTGCGCGCTGCTGATCATTCTGGCGGGGGCGATTTCGATTCCCACGCTGCCGGTGGCGCAATACCCGACGCTGGCGCCGCCGACCATTACGGTGACCTCGGCCTACAACGGGGCCAACGCGGAAGAGGTCGAGACGGCGGTAACGGTGCCGCTCGAACGCGCGATCAACGGCGTTGAGGGCTTGAAGTATCTCTCCAGCTCGTCGACCAACAACGGGCTTTCGACCATCACGGTGACGTTTGACGTGACGCGTGACATTGATCTGGCGCAGGTCGACGTACAGAACCGTATCAACAGCGTGTTGGGAACACTGCCGCAGCAGGTGGTGCAAACCGGAGTCACGGTGGCGAAGGCGTTCGGCGGCGGGTTTGTGTTTGTCGCCGGCTTCTATGCCGATCACAACCAGTACGACAATCTCTTCATCAGCAACTACCTCGACCTGTATGTTACCGATGCCATCAAGCGCGTGCCGGGCGTCTCGGATGTTCTGATCTTCGGCGCCCGCACCTACGCCATGCGGCTCTGGCTCGACCCCGCGAAAATGGCGGCTCGCGGCCTGACCGCGACCGACGTTCTGCAGGCGCTACGCGACCAGAACGTGCAAATCGCCGCCGGCTCGATCGGCCAGCCGCCGGCGCCGAACGGGCAACAGTACCAGTACAGCGTGCGCACGACGGGGCTGCTCAGCACCGCGGCCGAGTTCGCCAGCATCGTGCTCAAGACCGAAGCCAACGGAACACTGGTGCGGGTGAGCGACGTGGGACGCGCGGAGTTGGGCGCGCAGGATTATGGCAGCTCGATCGAGTACAACGGCGTGCAGGCCATGGGCATTGCCGTGAGCCAACTGCCCAGCGCCAACGCGCTCGACGTGGACAAGGCGGCGCAGGCGGAGCTCGAAGTACTGGCGAAACAGTTTCCTCCCGGGCTGCATTACGCGATTGCCTTCGACACCACGACGGTGGTGAGCGAAGGTATCCGCGACGTGCTGGTCACGCTGGCCGAAGCCATCGGGCTGGTCATCCTGGTGATGTTCCTGTTCCTGCAGGACTGGCGCACGACGGTGATTCCTGCGGTCACCATTCCGGTTTCGCTGATCGGCGCCTTCGCGTTTGTACACTTGCTCGGGTTCTCGATCAACATGCTGACCCTGTTCGGCATAACGCTGGCCACCGGACTCGTCGTCGACGACGCCATCGTGGTGATTGAGAACGTCGAGCGCCATTTGTCGGAGGGCATCACCGAGCCGCACCGGGCAACGGCGGTGGCCATGACGGAGGTGACGAGCGCCATCGTCGCGACCTCGCTGGTATTGATCGCGGTATTCGTTCCGGTGTCGCTGTTCCCCGGCACGACCGGCATCATGTTCCGCCAGTTTGGCTTGACCATCGCCTTCTCGGTGGCGATTTCAGCCTTCAACTCGCTGACACTTTCGCCGGCATTATCGGCGCTGCTACTGGGTAAAGCACACCCGGGCAAACGCGGATTGTGGCGATTGATCAACAACGGGATCACGAGCTTCACCAATGGGTACCGCCACACGCTGGGCGGCCTGATTCGCTGGCGCTGGGCGGTGCTGCTAGCCTTTATCGCCGCGCTGGGACTGACCTACTGGGTCTATCTGCGCGTGCCCAGCTCGTTCCTGCCGGAAGAAGATCAGGGATATTTCTTCGTGCTGGTGCAGGCGCCGCCCGGAGCCTCGCTGGGCTATACCGAATCGATGAGCCGTCAGGCGGAAATGGTTTTGTCGAAAGTGCCGGAGGTGGGCGGCATGTTTGCCGTGAACGGCTTCAGCCTGGCCGGCAGCGCGCCCAACCAGGGCATGCTTTTCGTGCGCCTGAAACCGTTCGACGAACGCGTCGGTGACGCACATACCACGCTGAGCGTGATCAACCGCATACGGGGGCAACTCTTCATGATTGGCGGGGCGCTGGTGCTGCCGTTCGATCCGCCGCCGATTCAGGGTATCAGCCAATTTGGCGGGTTCCAATTCGAGGTACTCGACGAAGGCAATAACACCCCGCTGCAGTTGTACGCCGCGACTCAAAAACTGATTGCCGCGGGCAACGCCCGGCCGGAATTGACCGGATTGTTTTCAAGTTTCACCGCCAGCGATCCGCAGTTGGTCGTGAGCGTGGACCGAAACAAGGCGCTGAGCCTGGGCATTCCGTTGAGCCAGGTGACGGACGCGCTGCAGGTTTTCCTGGGTTCGGTGTACGTCAACAACTTTGTCTATAACAACCGGATTTACCGCGTCTATGTGCAGGGCGACGAGGCGTTCCGGAATAACCCCAAGGATATTGGCCAGTACTATGTGCGGTCGTCGCCATCGTCGCCGACCCAGCCGGGCGCGATGGTGCCGTTGTCGAATCTGGTAACGACCTCAATCGCGACCACCCCGCAGGTGATACCGCACTACAACGTGTTCCGATCGGCCGAGATTGACGGATCGGCCAAGCCCGGCTACTCGACCGGGCAGGCAATTGCCGCCATGGAGGATGTGGCCGCCAAGACGCTGCCCCGCGGCATGACCTACGAGTGGACGGGCATCTCGCTGGAGGAAATTCAGTCGGCGGGCAAGGCCGCCATCTTCTTCGGCCTGGGATTGCTGGTCGTTTATCTGACCCTCTCGGCGCTGTATGAGAGCTGGGTGCTGCCCTTCATCGTCATGCTGGGCGTGCCGGTGGCGGTGCTCGGCGGCTTGGGCGCGCAGTGGATTCGCGGCTTGCAGAACGACGTGTACTGCCAGATTGGACTGGTGATGCTGATCGGGCTGGCGAGCAAGAACGCGATTCTGATTGTCGAATTCGCCGAGCAGTTGCGGCGCAAGGGCATGGGGCTGATCGAGGCGGCGATCGAAGCGGCGCGCATTCGACTGCGGCCGATTCTGATGACGTCGTTTGCCTTCATCCTCGGCGTCGTGCCGCTGGTGATCGCGACCGGAGCGGGATCGGGCGGGCGGCACTCGGTGGGAACCACGGTATTCGGCGGCATGCTGCTGTCAACGTTTCTCAACCTGGTGTTTATTCCGGTGTTGTACGTAATTGTCGAACGGATGCGCGAGCACGCATGACGACGCCCTGCCTCCTGCTTGACCGCGCCCGGATGCTGCGCAACATCGGCCGGCTCAAGGAGCGAATGCGCGGACTGGGAGTGGTGCTGCGCCCGCACCTGAAGACTTGCAAGAACGTCGAGATTGCGCGCTTGATGATGGCATCCGACAGCGGGCCGGCAACCGTCTCGACGCTCTCGGAAGCCGAGGCGTTTGCCGCCGCCGGGGTGAGGGACATCACCTACGCGGTGGGCATTGCGCCGGCGAAGCTCGATCGCATTCGCGGGATGCGGCGGGAGGGCGTGGATATTACCGTGATACTCGACAGCGTCGAGCAGGCACGGGCATGCGGCGATGTGCCGGCGCTGATCGAGATTGATTCCGATGGGCATCGCGCCGGGGTGCGGCCGGTCGAACGCGGGCGGCTGCTCGAAATTGCCGCGGCGCTGGGCCCGGAATTGCTGCGCGGCGTGCTCACCCACGCCGGCGGAAGCTACCACGCGCATGGCGCCGAGGCGCTCGCCGACGCGGCCGAAGCCGAGCGCAAAGCGGCGGTCGAGGCGGTCGGCGTTTTGCGCGATGCCGGATTCGCGGCGCCGGTGGTGAGTGTTGGCTCGACCCCGACGGCGCACTTTGCCAGAGACTTGAGCGGCGTCACCGAAGTGCGCGCCGGCGTGTATGTGTTCTTCGACGTGATGATGGCCGAACTGGGTGTGTGCGGCTACGAGGACATCGCCATCAGCGTCCTCGCCACTGTGGTTGGGCAGCAGCGAGAACGAGGGGTTAGCTTTATTGACGCCGGATGGATGGCGCTTTCGCGCGACCTGGGTTTCGGCCATAGCGGCTATGGACTTGTTTGCGATGCGGACGGCAAACGCCTCGACGACTGCCGCGTGGTCGAGTGCAGCCAGGAACATGGCGTCGTCAATCGCATGCTGCCGCTAGGAACGCAAATCCGCATTTTGCCCAATCATGCCTGCGCCACCGCGGCACAGTTCGCCTGCTACCAAACGCCCGAAGGTAGCCTGCCGCGCGTGGCGACGGGCGTTTGGTGAGTGTGCAGCATCCAATGGCTTGATGCTGGGACGAGTTTTGAGCGACACCGCCGCGGTGCGCGCGCCGGAGTACGGGCATGCCAACCGTTGGCGAGTACGGGAGATTTCCGATTGGCGAGCCTTTCTAGGGCAGCGCCGGGCATGGTTGGCGCTCGAGGGCGCCGATCGGGACGGCGCCCTGCTGGGCCACGACTGGATGGCGCAGTGCTGGAAATGCTGCGGCGAACTGCGGCGGGGCGAGCGTCCGCTGGTTTTGGCGATGGGCGAACAGGCGTTCGTGGCGCTGCGACATAACCTGAAAACACGCCGGATTTGCTTTCTCGAGGAGCGGCGCTCACAGCGGCTGGACCTTTTGGGGGACCAGCGAGGATGGGAAGCGCTGGGCGAGTACTTTCGGCGGCGACGCGATTGGGACCGTCTGGACCTGCACTTTTTGCGCATGGCGAGTGTTGAGTACATCCTTACAACGTGGCGGAAGCTCGGACTGCACGCGTTTCTCCGCGGCCGCATTGCGCAACGGCGGATTCGGCTCGACCGAAGCTGGGAGGACGTGGAAGCCGAATTCAGCCCCTATCTAAAGGCCAATTTTCGCCGACGGTGGAAGCGCCTGCGCGCGCGCGGCGAGGTGCGCCTGACGGTACACAATCAAGTCGAAGAGTTGGCACCGGTGCTGAGCGAGTGCTTTCGGCTGGAGCGATCCGGTTGGAAGGCGGGCACCGCCATCGCCGACGACCGCGAGCTACACCGCTTCTACCGCCAACTCGCCTACCGGATGGCGGCGCGCGGGCGTTTGCGACTCTTCTGCCTGCGGGTCGCCGAACGCATCGTGGCGTTCGAGTATTGCATTGCGAGCGGTCGAAAATTGTACGCTCTCAAGATTGGCTACGACGAGCAGTTGCGCACCGCCTCGCCGGGCGCCGTGCTGCGCTGGATGCTGCTGCAAGCCGCGCAGCCGGAGTACGACTGGTACGAGTTTCTGGGCGACGACGCGCCCTGGAAGGCGGAATGGACCCCAGCGACGGAAGCGCTGCGCCACGTTAGAATTTACAATCGCACGCTGCGCGGCCAGTTCTGGCGAGCGCGGGATCAAGTGCCGCCGCTGGTTAATGGCATACTTTCCGCATGGGGATCAAAACGGCGATTTTGACGACGGCAGTGGCCGGGGCCTGCCTTTTATATGCCCAAAGCCAGAGCCGGAACAACAACAAGGACTGGAACCAGTTTGGCTTTGATTTAGCGCGCACCAGCGCGTCCACCGAGGCGACAGGCATCAGCGCGGCCAACGTTGGCGGCTTGCAGCGGCGGCAGGTACAGCTCGACGGCACGGTCGATGCGGCGCCGATATACCTGCACGGTGTTTCGATCAAGGGCGGCACGCACAACGCCTACTTCGTCACCACCACGTACGGAAAAACGATTGCGATCGACGCCGAAGCCGGCACCGTTTTATGGGAGTACACGCCGCCGGACACGGCGGCGCTGGCCGGTTCACGGCAAATCACCAACTCGACACCGGCGGCCGACCCTGACCGGAAGGCGATCTATGCCGCTTCGCCGGATGGAAAAATCGAGAAGCTCGCGGTGGCCGACGGACACGAGTTGTGGAGCACCGCGATCACGCTGCTGCCGCTGCGCGAAAAGATGGATTCGCCGTTGAGTGTTTGGCATGGCCATGTTATCGCGGTCACCGCCGGCTATATCGGCGACCGGCCGCCGTACCAGGGGCACGTCTCGGTGTTGGATGCCGCGAGCGGCAAGCTGCTCGACACCTGGAACTCGCTGTGCAGCAACCGGCGGGAGATGATGCAACCCGATTCCTGCGCCTCGACAGAGTCGGCAATTTGGGGGCGCGCCGGAGCGGTGCTCGACGCCGAGGGCGATATTTTTGTCGCCACCGGAAATGGCCCCTGGAACGGAACGACTGATTGGGGAGATTCGGTTCTGGAACTCAACCCCGACGCGACCGGCCTCAAGGCGAATTACACTCCCACCAATACCGATGAGCTCAACGATCAGGATCTCGATTTGGGCTCGACTTCGCCTGTGCTGTTGGGAGGCGACTACGTGGCGCAAGGCGGCAAGGACAAGGTAATCCGGCTGCTGAGCCTGAAGGCGATGGCGGGCACGACCGGTCACAAGGGCGGCGAGCTGCAAACGGTGCCGACGCCGTCGGGCGAAATGCTCTTCACAGCACCGGCGGTATGGCACCAGGGCGGCGAGACATGGATGTTCGCGGCCGACGGCGGCGGCACCGCCGCCTGGACCCTGAGCGGCGGCAAGCTGGTGGAAAAATGGAAGAATCAAACCGGAGGCACCAGCCCGGTTGTGGCGGGCGGCTTGTTATATGTCTACAACCCGAAAGGCGGCCTGGCGGTGTACGAACCTCAGACCGGCAAGCTGGTGACGACGCTCGCATGCGGCGCCGGGCACTGGAACAGCCCCATTGTTGCCGACGGCAAGATCGCGCTGCCGGAGGGCAATGCCAATCGGCGCTTGTCGAGCGGGGTGCTCGATATCTGGGGCCGTTAGAGAAAATTTGCGGCGGAAGTGGAGTATTCTTTGGGCGTGCGTACCACTTCCCTGCTCGCAATTGCATTGCTGATGGCGGTTTTAGCGTTGCCCGGGGGCGCGCAAACCGCAATTCCGACGCCGGCTTCGGTGCTCGGCCACACGCCGGGCGATGACTTCTACCTGGCCAACTACGAAGAGTCGAACGCGTACCTTCACAAGCTGGCGGCGGCCTCGAATCGGATTCGCATGGTTCCGGTGGGCGCGACCTCGCGCGGCATTAAGAACTGGGAGATCGCCGTTATTTCCGCGCCCGAGAACCTGGCCGCGCTCGACCGGTATAAGGACATTAATAAACGCCTCACCATGGCGCGCGGGCTCGACGACAAGACCGCGGCCGAGTTGGCGCGCCAGGGGAAGGTGATCGTCCATATCGACGGCGGCATGCATGCAAGCGAAGTCGCGGGGGCGCAGCACTCGATCAATCTCGCCTATCGGCTGGTATCGGCGCAGAACGACCCCGAGGTTGACGCCATCCTGCACAACGTCATCCTGGTGCTGTGGCCGACGCTGAACCCCGATGGGCAGGACGAAGTCGTCAGTTGGTACCGCAAGAATCTGGGAACCAGTTTCGAGGTCAGCCCGCTGCCCGACTTGTACCAGGAGTATGTCGGCCACGATAACAACCGCGACGGTTACATGAACAACATGCTGGAGTCGCAGGTGATCACGCGGCAGGAACTGGACTGGAACCCGGAGGTTTTTTACACCCAGCACCAGACGGCGCCGTTTCCAGCGCGTATTTTCATTCCGCCCTTCGTCGAGCCGATTTCGAGCAACATCAATCCGACGCTGATGCGCTGGCTCAACGCGTTTGGCATCAACATGGGCGCCTATCTCGACGAGCACGGGATGCCGGGCGCGATTCACCGGGTAGGTTTCGACAATTGGTATCCGGGATTTCAGGACTTCACCGGGATTTTCCGCAACTCGATCGCTTTCTTCACCGAGACCGCGCTCTACGGGTACGCGACTCCGCATTTCTACACGGTGCGCGATTTCCCGCGCGACTTCCAGAACCTCGACCGGCAAGTTATGTACAACTCGCCGTGGCGGGGCGGCTGGTGGCGCCTGGGCGACGCGGTGCGGTACATGGTCGGCGCCTCCATGTCGGTGCTGGACACGGCGGCGAAGTATCACGAGCAGTTGCTTTACAACAAGTATCAGGCCGGGCGGGACACCATCGCGCAGTTCACACAGAATCCGCCGTATGCGTATGTGATTCCGGCGGATCAGGCGCACCCCGCCGAGGCGGCGAATTTGGCCCGCGTACTTCTGACCAACGGGGTCGAGGTGCATCGCGCGGAGCAGCCTTTCGCGGCCAACGGGCGCAGCTATGCGGCCGGGTCGTGGGTAATTTTGATGGACCAGCCGTATGCGCAACTGGCCAAGGAATTACTGGAGCCGCAGGTGTATCCGGACCTGCGCAGCAACGGTGTGCCCATACGCCCGTATGATGTCGCGGGCTGGACGCTGCCGCTGCAAATGGATGTCGAGGCCGATGCGGTGGCTCAGCCAGTGAGCGCGGCGCAACGGGCGGGATTGCAATTGCTCACCAGCGTGACGACGGCGCCGGGCAAAATCGAAGGCACGGGCTCGGTCTACGAGTTGGGGCCGGAGACGAATCAACATTTCGCGGTTATGAATGCCGCGCTCGCGGCAGGTGGAACCGTTCGCCTCGCGCCCGACGGTACGGCGGCGGTGAGCGGACTGAGCGCCGAGCGCATGGGAGAACTGCTCAAAACAGCGCCGGCCGGCGCCAGAGCCGCATCCTCGGCGCCCGCCGACGCGGAGACGGTGAAGAAGCCTCGGGTTGGCCTGTACCGGTCGTGGAACCCGAACAGCGACGAGGGTTGGACGCGCTGGATTCTGCAGAACTACGGGTTCGCGCCGATTACGCTGCACAACGGCGACATCCAGGCGAGCGATTTGATCCAGCGTCTCGACGCGATCATTTTGCCGGATGCGAACGCAAACCAGATTCTGAACGGATTCGGACCGGGCACGCTGCCGGGAGAGTACGTCGGCGGCATTGGCGAGTTGGGAGTGCAGTCGCTGCGAGCGTTTGTCGCCGCCGGCGGTACGCTGATCGCGTTCAATAACGCGTCGCAGTTTGCCATCGATCAGTTCGGGCTGCCGGTGGTGAACGTGCTGGCCAAGCTGAAGCCGGAGGAGTTTTATTGCTCCGGGTCGCTGCTTACGATTGACTTGAACGCGCCGCTGCGACGGGACACGGCCGGGCTGCCGGAGCAGCCGCACGTTATGTTTGAAAATGGCCCCGCGTTCGCCACTGAAGCGGGGTTTCGCGGAGCAATTCTGGCGACTTATCCCGACCATGTCTCGGCGCTGGCCAGCGGGTATTTGTTGGGGGCGAATTACCTCGAGGGCAAGGCGGCGGCGCTCGAAGTGGCGTACGGGAAGGGCCGGGTTTACCTGTTCGGGTTTAAGCCACAATGGCGCGCGCAGTCGCACGGCACCTACAAGTTCATGTTCAACGCCATCTATGACTCGCCGGCCGCTTCGGCGCCGTCGAGCTTTTCCGCGCCGGCCAGCTTAACGTCCATTCCGGTGCCGGGTGCGCCGGCCACAACGACAGCGCCGCCCGACGCTCAGGGTGGCCGCGGCGGGCGAGGGGGCCGGGGTGGGAACTAGCCTGCGCTGGGCCCTGGCACTGGCCTTGCTCACGGCCATGGCGGTGGCCCAAAAACCATATTTCGCGCTGCATGAAGTTGCGCCGGGTGTGTTTGCTGCCATAGGAACGCCGGGAAGTGGAGCGGGCAGCAATGCCGGGTTCATCATCGGCGACAATTCCGTGCTGGTGGTCGATACCTTTCAAAAGGTCGAAGCGGCGCAGGCGCTGCTGGCGGCCATTCGTGAAAAGACGGCGCTGCCGGTGCGCTTCGTCGTGAACACCCATTACCATCTCGATCACGTTACCGGAAACCGGGTGTTTGCCGACGCGGGCGCGACCATCATGGCGCAGCGCAACGTCAGGGCCTGGATTCACACCGAGAACCTTAAGTTTTTTGGCCCACACCCGACCGCGGCCGCGCAGGCCACGGTGGCTGGATTGCGCGCGCCGGATTTGGTTTACGACGACGGGGTCGAGATCGATTTGGGCCGGCGCCGGGTGGTGGTCGAGGTTCGCCCCGGTCACACCGGCGGCGACTCGGTGGTGCGAACAGAGGGCGCGATTTTCACCGGCGATCTGTTCTGGCGGCACTCGCTGCCCAACCTGATTGACGCCTCGACCGGGCCTCTGGTTGCGACGCTGCGCACCCTGGCCGCCGACGCGCCCGCCGGCACCGCGTTTATTCCCGGCCATGGCGAGGTGGGTACGGCCGCCGATGTTGATGAGTTCCGGGGTTATATCGAGGACCTGCGCCATCAAACCACGCCGGCGGCGCTGGCGGCGAAGTATGCGGGATGGACGGGCTACAGTCATTTCATCGGGCCCAACCTTGCCGACATGGCGGCCGAACTTAACGGGACCAAGCGGATTCCATCAGCGCCAGGCGGAGCGGCAACACCGCGGCCCTGACCCAGGGGCCGCGTGCGGCGGGCGCGAGGCGCAGCCGGCCGGCACGCTCCGGGGATCCGCGCCATAGCGGCCCCACTATCATTTGCACAATTATAGTTTTGTAGTATATAGTTGTGCGCATGGTAATCACGCCCGACAACGCGCCGGAATCCCTGCTGCCGCTCTCGCCGCAGGCGTTCCACATTCTCGTCGCCCTCGCCGGCGGCGAACAGCACGGATACGCCATCATGCAGGAAGTGGCCGCCCGCACAGGCGGCAAACTGCAGCTCAATCCCGGCAGTATGTATGGCACTGTCAAGCGCATGCTGGAACAGGGCTTGATCTCCGAGCTACGCCGGAAGGAACGGCCGGCCGACGACGATGCGCGCCGCCGCTACTACCGCCTCACCCCTCTCGGCCGGCGAGTGGCGCGGGCGGAGGCGGCGCGCCTGGAAGCATCACTGGCTCATGCGAGGCAATATGGACTTACGCCACACCGCTTCTAAGCTCCCACTCCGCTACCGCGCCCTTTTACACCTGTATCCCGCCGAGTTCCGCCAGGAGTACGGCGACCAGATGGAGAGCGTGATCGCCGATCGTTTGCGCAATGCCCGGAGCGCCGGCGCGCGGCGAGGCCTATTGATCGATACGCTGCGCAGCGCGCCGCGCGAACACGCAAGCATTCTGAATCGCGACCTGCGCCACAGCCTGCGTTTATTCGCTCGCGCGCCCGGCTTCGTGGCGGCCGTGCTGTTGGCGTTGGCACTGGGCGTGGGCGCCAGCGTCAGCGTCTTCAGCATTGTCAACGCAGTGTTATTGCGTTCGCTACCCTACGGGGACGCGGGGCGCCTGGTCTACATGTGGAGCCCGCTACCGCGCTACAGCTCGCTGCCACGAGAGATGGGTCCGTCGTTCGCGGACGTCAATGCCTGGCAAACAATGAGCCACTCCTTCTCGGCGATCACAGCCTTTCAGCAATCTCCGTTGACGCTTTATACCGCGGCGGATCCGGTGCGCGAGGATGGCGCCTTTGTGCAGGGAAATTTTCTGGCCACGTTGGAAGTTAAGCCGCTCCTGGGAAGGGGCATTACCGACAGTGACGACAGCCCGGCCGCCAACCCGGTTGCGGTGATTTCCTATGATGTCTGGCGCCGGCAGTTCGGTCAGAACCCCGACATTATCGGGCACAGAGTCAAGATTGGACGAACGCAGCGTCAGATCGTAGGGGTTATGCCGCCTGGTTTCAACTATCCTCACGCTTCCGATTTTCCAGGACATGGGGAGATGTCCGCCGGTGGCACGGGCATCTGGGTACCGGTTGCGCTCACGCCGCAACAACAAGCGAACCGCATGCTGCTCGCGTCGGCGGTGTTGGGCCGTTTGCGGCCAACCGTTTCGCTCGGCCAAGCGCAGACGGAAATGTCGAAGATCGCCGCCCAACTCGACCCGCGGAACGTACCGGAAATGCGAGGAACACAATCCTATTTGGTGAGTATGGTGGATTCCCTGGTGGGCCCATCGCGCACCCTGCTCGAATTGCTGTCGCTGGCCGTAGGTCTGGTGTTGCTGGTAGCGTGCGGCAATGCGGCCAACCTCCTTCTGGCGCGCGCCGTGGATCGCAGTCATGAAATGGGAATTCGAATCGCTCTGGGAGCGCCGCGCGCGCGCCTGGTCAGACAACTGCTTACTGAATCGCTGCTCCTCGCCGTGGGCGGGGGTATCCTGGGTACGGCGCTCGCGGTGTTGGCAACGAAGGCCCTGGCAGCTATCCATCCCGCCAACCTGCCCCGCATCGAGCAGGCGACGGTTGATGGCCGGGTACTTGCCGTCGCCTGCGCTCTAACGCTCGGCACAGGCGTATTGTTTGGCGTTCTGCCGGCGCTGGCGGCCTCGCGCACTCGCATCAGCGAATGGCTTCGCGTCGGCGGTAGTCGCGTTGCCGGCGGGCACGCGCGCATGCGGCAGTTGCTGATTGTCGGCAATGTAGCGATGGCGGTTCTCCTTTTGGTCGGCGCCGGACTTTTGATCAAAAGTTATGTTCATATCCAACGCGAAGCCAAGGGATTCTCGCCTACCACCCTCACCGTGCGCGTCGCCTTGGACCAGAGTCAGCACTCGCAACAGCAAGCGGCTTCCCTTTTTCGCCAGGTGCAGGAGCGTATTGCGACACTGCCGGGAGTTGCCGCAGTCGGGAGCACCAATCACCTGCCGCTAACAGCCGGGCTTGGCACCTCCACTTTCTCTGTCGAAGGTTATGCCAATCAAGATGATCAGCAGGCGGATTGGCAGCAGGTATCCGGAGATTTCCTGCAAGCGATGGCGACGCCGCTGCTGCAAGGGCGCCCGTTGAATTGGAATGACATGCCGACAGGCGGCAGCAATGCCGCGCCGCCGGTGATTGTCAGCGCCGCCTTCGCGAAGCGCTATTTTCCCCACGGCCACGCTCTAGGAGGCCATCTGCACTGCTGTCTCTTTAGTCAACAGTGGTTGACCATAGTTGGGGTCGCGGCAGATGTACGACGCAACGACCTTGAGTCAGTGCCTCTGCCAACCATTTACATTCCGTCCCGAGCATCTGGTAATCTGGCCATCGCAACATCGCTCCCTCCCGCGACCTTGATTCCAGCGATTCGGCAGGTATTGCGGGGACTTGACCCGACTCTGACGCTCGCCGACATCCGGACCATGGCAGAGCGAAGCAGCGAATCCGAAGCCCGGCGCCGCTTTCAGACCGTGATCCTGGCCGGTTTCGCCGCGATTGCTGTCCTGCTTGCGCTGATTGGCTTGTATGGGTTGCTCGCCTACACAGTTCGGCAGCGCACCGCCGAAATCGGAGTGCGCATCGCACTCGGCGCGGCCCGACGTGATGTGATCGCAATGGTGGTGCGCCAGGGTTTGGCATTCAGCGCGGCCGGTCTTGCCATCGGTCTGGCACTTACCGTGGTAGCCTCCCGCTCAGTATCGTCCCTTCTGTACGGAGTGTCGGCATTGGATCCGATCACATTGGCCGCGGTTACCGCGTCCATGCTTGCCGCTGCCGGCATCGCCAGCTTCATTCCGGCCAGGAGAGCCGCCGCGGTGGATCCCGTGCGCGCCCTCCGGCAGGATTGACGGGGCGCGCAGACTTGACAGCCGCCGTGCTTTGCAGTACAAAGTAATGGTGAACGAATTGCGCCAGGCCTTGGATGATATCGCCGCCATTCGCGGTCAGGTGGCGCGGGCAGAGCAGTTCCGCGGCTATGGACCGCTGGCGCTGGGCGGCACCGCGGCTCTTGCTGTGCTGGCGGGCGCAGTGCAGAAGGCATGGGTGCCGAAACCGATGGTGGCGCCGGGCGCCTATGCCTATTTTTGGAGCGTGGTTGCCGCCGCGGCGGCGGCACTGATCGCCATTGAGGGAGTGGCGCGCACGCGGCGCCTGCACCAAGGGTTGGCGCCAGAGATGATCCGCGGCGCGCTCGAAAAATTTTTGCCGGCCGCGGCGGCGGGTCTGCTACTGACGATGGCATTGGTGCGTGCGCGCCCGGCGGATGCGGCGCTGCTGCCGGGGTTGTGGCAGATCCTTTTTGCGCTGGGAGTGTTTGCCAGTTGCCGCTTCCTCCCCCGGGCCACACTCGCCGTGGCGGGATGGTACCTGGCGGCGGGCCTGGCATCGATCCTGGCCAGCGGCGACGGCGCCGCGCTGGCGCCATGGCGGATGGCGGCGCCATTCGCCGCCGGACAATCATTGGCGGCGCTGGTGCTGTGGCGCTTTTCGAGACAGGAGGCGAACGATGGCGGCACGATTTGAGTACGCCGGCTTAGACCGGGTGATCCACGAGCGCGCGCGGCTGGGAATCGTGACCTCGCTGGCGTCGCATCCGCAAGGCCTTCGTTTTAATGACCTCAAGCAGTTGTGCGGCCTCACCGACGGCAACCTGAGCCGGCATTTGGCGGTGCTCGAGACCGCCGGCATGGTGGCGATCGAGAAGAGCTTCCGGCGGAAGCGCCCGGAGACGCGCTGCAAGCTGACGCGCAGCGGCCGGGCGCGATTCGTCGTTTATCTCGACCAGCTCCAGCACGTGGTGGCCGATGCGGCCGCCGCTCGCGTTCCTCATGGCCTCGGCAAATTGGCGGTCGAGGGCGCGGGCTAAATTTTTTTGGAGGGATACTTTACAATGCAAAGTTCTTTACACATGGCGATCATCATGGACGGCAACGGGCGCTGGGCCGAAGCCCGGGGATGGCCGCGCGGCGCTGGGCACCAGGCCGGCGTCTCGGCGGTGCGGCGGGTGGTCAAGGCGGCGCCCCGCTGTGGCGTGGGCGTGCTGACGATCTACGCCTTCTCCAGCGACAATTGGCGCCGCCCGGCTGCCGAAGTGGCGGGCATCCTGGGCCTGCTTCAATTCTATTTGCGCCAGGAAACAGATGGGCTCGCCGCCGCCGGGGTGCGATGCGGCTTCATAGGCCGGCGCGATCGTCTGCCCCGCACCTTAGTCGAGGCCATGGCGGCAACGGAGAGCGCGACCGCCGGCGGCCGGCGCCTGTGGCTACGGTTGGCCATTGATTATTCGTCGCGCGCCGAAATCGAGCGCGCCGGCGCAGCCGTGGTGGCGGGCGCGCCGCCGGTTGACTTGCTGCTCCGCACAGGCGGCGAGCAGCGTCTTTCGGATTTCCTCCTCTGGGAATCGGCGTACGCGGAATTGATCTTTACCAAAGTGCCGTGGCCGGAGTTCTCCGGCAGGCATTTGCGCCGGGCGCTCGCCCGCTTCGCGCACCGCCAGCGGCGCTTTGGCGGCCTTCCGATGGCGAGCGTCGCCGGCCTGGGGCGGCGATGAGGCGGCTGCGGGTGAAGTTCATCTTGCCGGCGCTGACCGAGGCGACCAGCCCGTATTTTCGCCCGGTGAAGTATTCGCTGTTTCCACCGCTCGGCCTGGCGACGCTTGCCGGATATTTGAATGGCGACGACGAAGCCGTACTTGAGGACGAGCACGTGGCGCCGCTGGAGCTGCGGCGCGAGGTCGAGGGGGACTTCGATCTCGTGGTCATCCAGGTCTACATCACCAACGCTTATCGCGCCTACCGTCTGGCCGACCTTTACCGCGGCCGCGGCGCCTGCGTGGCGCTGGGCGGACTTCACGTAACGTCACTCCCCGAGGAAGCCGCGCCGCATGCGGACGTAATTTTCCTGGGGCCGGGGGAGCAGACGTTTCCGGAATTCCTGAAGGAATTTCAGGCGCGGGCGGGCTACGCGCCACGTTACCGTTCAACCTCGGGACGCAGCCTGGAGGCGGTGCCGCCGGTGCGGCGCGATTTGATCCGGCGCCGCAATTATCTGGTGCCCAATTCAATCGTCGTAACGCGCGGCTGCCCGCAGCACTGCGACTTCTGTTACAAGGACGCGTTTTTCAGCGGAGGCCGCGGATTCTACACGCAGCGGGTGGATGCGGCGCTGGCCGAGATCGCGCGGCTACCGGGGCGCCATTTATACTTCCTCGACGACCACCTGCTCGGCGACATACGCTTTGCGCGCGCGCTGTTCGATGGCATGCGGGGCATGGGCCGGCTTTTTCAGGGCGCGGCCACCGTGGACGCTGTGCTGCGCGGCGATCTGGTCGAACGCGCCGCCGAGGCGGGGCTGCGCAGCCTCTTCGTCGGCTTCGAGACACTGTCGCCGGCCAACCTCACCGGCAGCAACAAACGCCAGAACCTGGGCCGCGATTACAAGGCGGTGTGCGATCGCCTGCATAGTTTGGGCATCATGATCAACGGCAGCTTCGTCTTCGGCATGGACGATGACGACGAAGACGTATTCCAACGCACCGTCGAGTGGGCCATCGCCCAAGGCATCACCACCGCAACCTTTCACATACAGACCCCTTATCCAGGAACGCGGCTCTGGCAGCAGATGGAGCGGGAGGGGCGCATTGTCACGCGCGACTGGGATTTGTATGATACGCGCCATGCCGTTTACCGCCCGGCGAAGTTGACCGCGCCGAGGCTCGAAGCGGGCTACGATCGCGCCTACCGCGATTTTTATACCTGGGGCGCCATCGCCCGCGCCTCGCTGGCGCATGGTTCCGTCAAACACCAAGCCAAGCATTTCTTTTACGCGGCGGGATGGAAGCGCTTCGAGGCGCTTTGGAATGTGGTGATCCGAGCTCGCCAACTGCGCCGCATGACCCCGCTGCTCGAGGCCGTGCTCGCGCGCGTGACCGGCTCCGGCGCCAAGCACCACGCCGCGATTGCCGATAGCGGGGGTGCTATAAGGCCGGCGATTAGCGCAGGCCGGTGACGAGGTAGAGGGTGGAGAGGGATTGGCCGTAGAGGTAGGCGAAGACGGTTCCGTCGCCGGAGACGGAGAGAATGCGCGCCGCATTCGAGCCGGCAACGCCATCCGGCGTGGCGGAGGCGAGGAGCGTGCGCTGGCCGGAAGCGAGTGTAATGCGCCAGAGCTGCGATGTGAGGTCAACCATGTCCTGAGTTTCCGTCGCCGGTGCGCGACTGACGAACAGCGACTTGCCGTCGGCACTAAAACGAATCGGGATCTCACGGGCTTGTAAGCCGACAATGGCTTGCGGCGGACCGCCGACGATGGGTGCGATGAAATAACCGGGAACGCCAAGTTTCCTTTCCACCAGTGCCTTGCCGTCGGGCGTGTAAAGAATGGCAATGACGCCTTCGCTTGTCAACGGGGCGACGGCGCCATTAACGCCGACTCGGAAGGTGCGCAGCGGGTGACCGGGTTCGTTGCCGGAGGCAAGAAAGGCGCTGCTGTCGGGAAGCCATGCGCCGAATTGACTATTGGAGAAATCTATGTTCGAGACTACAGGCATCGGATTCCCCGTGCCGGTCGGCAACAGTAAGAGCTGCGCCGGCGTGGACGGCACGACACTCACCGCCCATTTGCCGTCGGGCGAAAGCGCAATTGGGTCACCGTCGCCCAAACGAATCGGGGCATCACTGCCGGCGGGGGCGCCGATCGGACGGAGATAGGTGGAGTAATGAGTGCCCGCGTCTTCATCGCCGACCAGCAACTGACGTCCGTCGCCGGAAATGGCCGCGGTTTGAGGCCAGTCGAGCACCGACATTTCATGGGGCCGCGGCTGTTGCGCGGTCACCACTTTCAGGTACTGCCGTTGGCTGGTAGCCGTGAGCAGAACCCGGCCATCGGCGAGAGTGTCCTGGATGGTGAGATTCCCGGCGCTCTCATACAGCGACCGCACCTTACCGGAGAGGGTGACGGCGCGGAGCGTGCGATCAATGGTATTCGAAGCGGTGAACCAGATTTCCCGGCCTGACGGCGACCAGGCCAACCCCTGGGCGGTGGCGTAGAGAGGGGTCAGATCCAGTTTCTTCCGGCTGGCCAGCGCGACGACCGCGATGCGCCCCAAGTCATCGCCGAGATTGGGATGGTCAATAAAGGCGATGCTTTTGCCATCACGTGAAAAACGGGGATCGCCAATCCAACCACCATTGCGGTACAACACTGTCCCAACTGGATATTCGAGAGTGAACGTGCTGCTGTCGGGATGAAAACGGGTAATAGCCAAATCACCGGCCGGCGCAAAGTCAGCGAATTGGACTGAATCGAGCATCGGGCGCGGCTGACCGCCGCTCGGCGGCATCACCGCCAAAGTGCCATACAGTGAATAGCCGCCCAGGCCATGAAGATCATAGAGCACAGCAACCTGCTCGTGGCCCATGGCCAAAATCTGAGCCGGCCGGACGGGCAGCTCCTGCAAACCGGTGAGATCGGCACGGACAGAAAACAACGTGTTCGCCGCCGCTTCGTTCCAGCGCCCGGAGCCCATCACGTCCTGGCTATCGCCGGCAAAGCGGGCGCGGTTGATGATGCCCTGTTCGTAGGTTAGGCGGCGGAATGCCGGGGCGGACGGCGCGCGGTTGGCCGCCAGCATCCAGGTGGCGACGACCGCCAGGAGGAGGCCGGAGAGACCGACGGCAGAGAAGCCGATGCGCCGGGGGGTGAAGAACGAAACGGCGTCGGGGCCGGTCTGCGCCCATTCCGAGCCGGTGGTCGCCTGGCTGAGGTCGGCCAGGCTGAAGGCAATGTCACCCGCCGATTGGAAGCGAAGCTGGGGAGATTTCTCGAGACAGTGGCGGATGATTCGGTCGAGGGCGCGTTCCAACGCCGGCGAAGTAATTGCCGAACCCGCGGTCTTTGTGGTCGCAAGCTCCGGCGGCTCCTCGCGCAGAATACTGCTAATGATATCGGCGGCGGTATCGCCGCGGAAGGCGCGCTGGCCCGACAGCATTTCGTAGAACACAGCACCGAAGCTGAAGATGTCGCTGCGTTGATCGGCGGCCTGTCCGCGCGCCTGCTCGGGCGACATGTAGGCGGCGGTGCCGAGCACCATGCCGGGAGCGGTGTCGCCCACAGCCAGGCCGACGGCAACAGTACGCTCATCCGAGGCGGCGCGCTCGATCAACTTGGCCAGGCCGAAGTCGAGGATTTTAATCCTGCCATCCTTGGTGATGAAGATGTTGGCAGGCTTGAGGTCGCGGTGAACGATTCCTTTTTCGTGGGCGGCGGCGAGGCCCCGGGCAATCTGGACGGCATAGTCCACGGCGCGGCGCTGGGCCACCGGCCCTGACGCCAAGGCCTCGCGCAGCGTCTCGCCCTCAAGCAATTCGCAAACCAGAAAGGGGGACCCTTCAGGCGTCGTGCCGACATCGTGAACGGTGAGCAGGTTGGGATGGTTGAGCGCGGCAACGGCGCGCGCCTCCTGCTCCAGCCGGCGCAGCGCTTCGGGATCGTGGGCGAGCGCGGCGGGTAAAACTTTGATCGCAACCTCGCGCTGCAACCGGGAGTCGTGTGCGCGGTAAACTTCGCCCATGCCGCCCGCCCCCAAGGGGCCGGCAATCACGTACGGACCGAGGCGGGTGCCGGGGGCAAGCATACGGGATTGTACCCGAAATAAGCCCGCCGAATCTTGCTCGTTAATGGCAGCCGGGGAGGCGGATGGCGCCGATGCGGGTGGTGTAGCTCGTGGCGTTGGGCTTGAGGTAATCGCCGACGTACCAGAAGGTGCAATCGTCGCTGGGGTCGACGTCCATGGTGGTGTAGTCTTCCCAGCGAACGGTATTGGTCTGGGCCGCGCCACCTTCGGCCAAGACGGTTTCGGCCAGGGTGAATTTGCCGGGAGGATCACTCGCCAGTCGCCCGGAGAAGCGTTGGCCAGCGAACGTTTTGGCGTCGCCGAAGGAGTAGCCGGCGGCAATGTTGCCGGCATGGTCGAGGCCCAGGCTGGCCATCCAGCGGAAACTGCTTTCGCCCGAATCTTTGGGAGCGTACGTTCCCTGCTGCACTAAAACCGGATTGCGCTGTGGGTCGAGCTGGAGTTCGTACCAGCGCACGCCTCCTCCGCCATCGGCGGTGTTGACCGAGTGCTCGACCAGGAGCAGTTCGCGCTTGCCGATCTTGCGATAGACCAGGCGCTGCATTAGCTTGTCACCCTGGGCGTCAAGACGGTTTTCGGTCCCGGGCTGCGGGACGCAACTGGTGAGCTGGCCGTTGCAAAGGTAATGGTAGGGCGCGACCGCGATCGAGTACGGCCCCTGGAAGGTGGAGCGCGAGGGCTGCTTCCAGTCAACGTGAAATTTGTAGTAGAAGATCGAGCTGCTTTCAAAATCGTTGTGGAGCTGGGTGCCGCCGCCGGCGAACATTAGATTCGGAGCGCCTGAGGGCGGGGTGGCGCGTCCTTCAATGTCGGCGGGGTTCAAAAAGTTGATGCCGTCGGCGATGGCGCACTGTTCGCGGGCGTCACGCCCTTTGAGCATGGCGGTACGATCGGCGACGCAGGCGTGTTTTTGAATCACGGTATCGCCGGTCGAGGTGCCGAGATAGTATCCGTCGGGCCAGACGCCGAGCCGGGGATAGTCGGGGAAAAGAGTGCGGGCAAAATCGTAACGGTAATAGCGGCCGAGTAAATCGCTGGTCGCGCTGACGGCGTAGCACATACCGTAGGGAGTGGTGTCGGTACTGCCGGTCGGCTTGCGAAAAATCGGCATGACGAAAACCCAGCGCTTGGCGAGTTGATCGTAACGCACGACGACATCGCCGAAGCCGACCTCGCCGCACTCGCCCTTGAAACCGTTGAAGACGGTGCGGCTGATGATGGGGCCATAGCGTAGGTCGCCGGTCTTGGAATAGATCGCCAGGTTGGAGTTGACAGTTTGGAGAATGGCGTCGGGGCCGATGGCCAGGCTGTTGTCGCTGGGATTGCGGCCGGTCAATCCATCAAAGCTGGCGACCAGGGCGGCGGCGGGACGGGTTCCGACGGTGGTCTGTTCGATCGCCGCGGCGGCGGGATCAACCGGAGGCGGCACCACGGGGGCGGGCGGCGGCGGAGGCGTGCGGCGCGCGCCGGTGGGAACAACGCGCGGGCGCGGCGGCGTTGGCGCCGGGGCCTGGGCGATCAAGGCGGAAAGCGGCAGCGAAACATCGTGCGCGACCGCCGGGTTGCTGGTGACGGGCAACGTAGGGGGTGTGGATTGTGCGGCCGCGGCGGTAGCGGCCAATGCCAGGACAAAGCAGCCAAAGTAAAGGCGATGAAGGTGCGACATAAATTTAGTTTTCAACGGCCGCAATCCGGTCCCGTCGAGGGGTGAACCACCAGCACCGGTGCCGCCGGTCAGCACGGCAGCTCCTGGCTCAGCTTGGCTCCGAGGGCGGTGGTCGAACTGGATCGGAGCAGTTTTACCATCACGATTGACAGCCAGCTAAAAGATAATCTTGCCTTCGAAGGCGATCATGCGAGGTGCGGAGTCGCCGCCCAGTCCATTGCCCAGCAAACCGTCAGCCGGGCTTGCCAGACGGCTGATGGCGCCCGCATTCGTGAAGGTCGAGAGCTGGCTGGGCGTGGGCGCGGTCGAGCTCGGCTGCGCGTAATTGGGATGGTTGAAGAGATTGTAGGCTTGTACGTCAAACCGGAACTGGGTTCGTTCGGTGACATTAAACGTCTTGGTAAGGAAGAAGTTCGTCCACTGGAAGCCAGGGCCCCAGAACGTCGCAGCCTCGGTGGCCGGGAACTGACAGGCAGCCGCCGTATTCACCGCAACGTCGGTCGTCATGGTCGAAGGATCAGTACACTTCTTCGTTTGGCTGTCAAAAGCGGAAGCAAAGGCATTCGGGTTCAGCCATTGGTAATGGCCGGTGGTCATCTTCGCGGCGGGCACATTCTTCGAGTAGGGCGAAACGCCCGGGAGAATGTAAGCCGTGGTGGTGGGTCCGCTCGATTGGAACAATACTGAAGAAACACTCGCGCCAGTGATGAAGATCGGGTCGCCGCTTTGCGAGAAGGTGGCGCCGGAAATTTGCCAGCCGTTGACGGCCTCGCCGAGTAAGCGATTACCGAAGTGCCAGGGTAGCGAATAGGTGTAGTTGGCGCTCAGAGTTTGCATTGGCAAACCGGTGGTGTCGCGATAAGTATAGGCGAGAGGGCTGGTGTCGCCAAAGGGCGTGCCGGTGGAAAGACCGTGGGCCCATGCGTAATTCAGTCCCAATGTCAAGCCATGGAAACTGCGAACGTTGAAGCCGGATTGCAGCGCGTTGTAGGTGGTGTAGCCGTCGTAGCGCGCCTGGCTAATGGAGGTAAAACGCGGATCGGGGCTACCGGCGACACCCTTTGCCGAGTAGGTGAAAGGAGCGAAGCAGCCGGGGCAAGCCGTCTCATAGGCGTTCGGATCAACGCTGAAGCCGTTATGCAGGCTGCGGTTTCCGACGTATTTCGCGTTGACCGCCATGTTGCGACCGATTTGATGCTCGAGGCCAAAACTCCACTCCTCGGCGTAAGGAGCATTCAATCCCTTCGCCGGCTGGATGGTCAAGCTACTGACGGGAATGCAGGTGCCGCTGGGTTGGGGGGTGGAGAACGCGGCGCAGGAGAGTGCCTGCTTGGCGAACGCTGATTGGTAGCCCTGGTCAGCCGTCCGAGTTGCGACCACGGTGCTAAACGGCTGGCTGGGATCGGCATAGGCGCCGCAGAGAGGCGAACCGCTATTCACAATGGCGAACGGGCAGCCGTTGCTACCCTGGTTGGGCGCGACGGCACCCAAGTTGCCGGAACCGTATCCGGCGGTGAAGGATGGATCAAAGGGCTGGTTGCGCGCCATGCTATCGAGCGCCGAAGCGACCGGTACCTGGGCAAACAATCCGTAGCCACCGCGAACGATCGTGTTCTCGAAGGGCTGGTAGGAAAATGCGACGCGCGGCTGCCACTGCATCCCGGTAACTGAATTCCACAGTTGCGAGCTACCGGCGATCTGCGACGCGGGCGATACCGTCAAAGAATGATTCATCAATTCGAAATCTTGCGGGTTGCCCAATACGCCTTGAGGATCCTTGGGGTTTGAATTGTAGGTGGTGCGGACGCCGTAGATGAAGGTGAATTTTCGGCTGACTTGCCAGGTGTCGCCAGCAAACGCGTCGATGCTGAAAATGCGCACCGGTTGATCAGTGCTGAGCGGGAAGGCCAAGCCGCCGGACGTCGCAACACCATAATCGAACTCGGCAAGACTGCCGGAGGAAACAGAGGGCGTCACCGCGGAGCCCTCAAAGTCATAGTCGGTGACGTCTTCACGGTTGAAGTTTTCGCCCAATTTAAATTGGTGCGCTCCATGCGTCCAATTGAGGGTGTCAATGATCGCCCAATTGGTGACATCGCGGCCTTGGGGCGTGCTGGTGGAACCCAGAGAATTCCAAGGTGTGCTGTAAGCCACCGGCGCCGCGGCTTGCTCGGCGGCCTCGTTGGCGTAGACAAACGGCGCCCTGTACCACCCGGCGCTCAGGGTCAGATCGTTAACCAGCGCCGGGCTGAGCACCCGCGTCCAATCGGCGCTGGTGGACCATTCCGGCTGGAATGAATCTTCGTTGAACACGGGGTTGATCGGGCTCAAGCCGGTTGCCTGAAGGCCGCGATCGTTGGTGTAGTTAAACCAGAAGGAGTTGGCCGCGTTGGGATTGAAATCGGCGCGGGTCACGAGCTTGTTTTCCCAGGTCAGGTTGGTGCCAGTAAAGGTGCCGCTGGTGGTGCATCCAGTGTCGTCGGGCAGCAGGTTGGCGTCGCCCTTTTTCTGTCCGGCGGCGAGTTGAGGATTGAATGCCGGATCCACAGTGCCGTCAGCCAGCAGGTTGCAGCCGAGTTGGGGCACTGGCGTCAACTGCAGGCCGCTTCCGCCGGTGACGTTCTTGTAAAGTGAGAGCTCGTGTTGTTGAAACGGCGCCTCATTGACGCCGGCAGGCGCATTGGGTCCGGTGGCGGGCGGCAGATAAAGATAGTTGCCGTTGCCGACGCCGGGCTGGGTAGCCTTGCTGGCCGCGCAATTGCCGGTGGCCGGGCCGCTGCTGGGCACGAAATAGTTGAGGCTGGTTTCGCACCCGCCCTGGGCCAACTGGGTGGCGGCGTATTTGATGTAGGCTGGTGTCGGCTGCGAAACATTGGTAATGACTTCGGGCAAGTCAATGCGGGCGCCTTCGTCATCCACAAAGAAAAACAGCTTATTGTGCATGACCGGCCCGCCGATGCTGCCTGAATAGTTATTGACATTGTCGAAGGGCTTGGAGGGCAGCGGGCTGGTCGGCGTGACCGGCTGCATTTTCACGAATGTGTCGTAGGCGTTGAGCACGCGCCCGTTCCACTGATACTGCAGATTGCCGTGCACCTGGTTGGTACCGTGCTTGCTGACATAGTTGATTTGCCCGGCCTCAGAGCGGCCTTGATCGACTGAGAACGCATTGGTATTGACGCAGACTTCCTGAATGGAATTCGCGCCCAGCGAGAGATTCGTGGGACCGGTTTCGTTGATGCCCAGGAAGGGATCGTTAAGCTGGCGCCATCAATGGTGAAGTTGACGCCGGTCCCGGGAAGGCCGTTGTAGTCGGCGGCGATGTACGACGGCGAGGTCGCGCCCTTGGTGATGACGGCGCCGGGGGCGACTTGCGCAAGGAAGGTCAAATCGTTGCCGGGATCAGGCAGACTATCAATCGCCTTGGCGTCGAGCGTGGTGGTGGTGTTGGGATTCTCAGGCTCGAGCAACGGCGCCTGTCCGGTAACTTCGACGACCTGGCTGGTCTGGCCGGGTGACAGCTTGAAATTGAGGGACGCGTTGCCGGCGACCGTGACGGTCACCGGGCCCTGCTTGGCGGATTGGAAGCCGGTGTGGGTGACGACGATATTGTAGGTTCCGGGATGCAGCAGCGGGATGATATAGCCGCCGTTGGCCTGCGTGTCAGCGTGAAAGACGGTGCCGTTTTGCACGCTGGTGGCGGTGATGACCGCGCCGGGGATGGAGGCACCGCTGGCATCCGTAATGGTGCCGCTGATCGCGCCGGTGGTGTTGGTCTGGGCCATGCCGACCATGGCGCAGAGCAGGAGAGCAAGTGTTACCACACTGAAACGGAGGAAGCGACAATTTTGAAGTGTCATATAAAGCGCCCGAAGTTGCAATCGTAGTTCGATTGCCTGCCAGACAGAGTAGAGCAAGGCGACTTTGAAAATGCAATATATTTTATACATTTATGACGGCGGCGCCATAGCTGCGCTTTTCATCATTGTTGTGGCTACGGCGCCGGAAGGCTGGCGGCGACCCAGGCTTGGGGATCAATGATCGGCGCGGGCCCCGCGCGGCTACCGCCGCGCGCCCCGCTTAGGCGCAACGCCGGGGTGGGGACCCCACCCCGGCGTACGGGTCGGATTGAAACTAGTGATTCAAACTTTAATCGGTTGCAGCTATTCGCCCTTGGGCGGCGTCGGCTGCCACAATTCGATTTTGTTGCCGTCGGGATCGAAGATCCATGCAAACCGGCCGTAGTCCGCGTCCTGGCGTTTGGGATCGATCTTGACGCCCTCCTTTTGCAAGCGATCGAGCAGGGCATCGAGGTCGTCCACGATGTAGTTGACCATGAAGGCCTGGTTGGGCGCGAAGTACTTGGTGCTGTCGGGAAATACACTCCAGACGGTCATGTGTTCATGCGCAGGGTTGTCTTTTTCCCGCCACGGCAGCATGGCGCCGCCACCTGTGTCCGCAAGACCAAGATGCTTGGCATACCATTCACGCGTTTGTTGTTGATTCGGGGATTTGAAGAATATGCCACCAATCCCCAGGATTCGGCCGCGGTCATTTTTCACAGACGCTCCTGACTTCGCAACCGCCGTCTGTTGGCGCGCGGGGGAAGCCGCGAGCAACACTAAAGCGAAGGTGGACAGCAACAGAACGGGCTTGTGCAACATGCTCGAATTTTATCAGTAACGATCCTGCAATCGGGGTCAGTTAGCGGCGGGGGTGCGCTCGGCGTGGTCAATGACGAGCACATCGACCGGCACTGTCGCGGCTTTGAGCATGAGGCCGAGATCGTGCTCGAGCGCGTCGTAGATCGAAGGGCCGGCAACCAGGTCCGCGGGAGCGGCACTGGAAAGCCGGTTGGGAACAAATTCGAATTTGATCTCGTAGGTGCCTGCCATGCCAGTCTTGTCGATCACCACGGGGCGGTCCAGTTGCGAACTCAATTGTTGGGCGAAAACTCCCATTGTGGTTTCGCCGGAAAACGTCACCAGGGTCCCATTACTGTTGGTGCTGGTGGAGCAGCAAGGCTTGTCGGTGGGCTTCAACTTGGGGCCGCGTTTCGCAACCCGCAACTCGTAGCCTGGCAGCGGCCTCGTCTCGCGATGGGTCGTCATATGGAACTCGTTCGCGAGCCAGGGCTCAAGCAACTTCTGCTCGGCGGCGCGGCGCTGGGCGCCGGTTGCGTCTTTGGGAATACCGGTAAAAGTCACGACCGCGTCGAAACGCACATCGTTCATCCAATCGGGGCCGGCAATCTGGTAGCGCGTCAGGCCATACGCGGTCTGGATCAGCGACAGCAGGGTGACGTTTTCAAAAGTGATGCGGCCAGGATCGCCGTTCGTGTGACTGCTGCCCGAACCGCTGTTATTTGGCTTAATGGTTGCGGCATCCAGCGCGGGCACCAGCGCGGGAGAGGTCTGCGCCCCGGCCCACGCAGTCAAGGCGGTTAGCATGGCAATGGCGAGAGGCCCGTGTTTCATTGTCTTGATCCAGGTTTCGATCCAGAGTATCGCGAAGGGCTGCGCCCGGCCAAGTGGCTGCCATACAATGAAATAGCAGCTATACGGGGCCATAGCTCAATTGGTTAGAGCAGCGGACTCATAATCCGTTGGTTCTCGGTTCAAGTCCGAGTGGCCCCACACTTTTATGAGACTTGCATTTTTCATTGCCTTTGCCGCTACGGCGCTTGCCGCGCAGTCCGCGGGCTGGCCCGCCTACGGCGGCACCAACGCCGGCGCCCGCTTTTCGAGCGCGCGGCAGATTACCGCCTCCAACGTTGGCCAACTCAAAGTTGCCTGGACGTTTCACACCGGCATGTGGGAGCGCCTGCCAACCGGCGTCGTGAACGCGGTCAAGCAGAAGGCCGCCTTCGAGGCCACGCCGGTGCTCGATCACGGTACGCTGTATCTCACCGACCCGATCGATGAAGTGTTCGCGCTCGATGCCGCGACCGGCGCCGAACGCTGGAGATTCAGCCCCCACCTCGGCGTGTTGGACTATTCTGAGATTTCATCGCGCGGCGTGGCGTTGTGGGGCGCGCCCCGGCCGAGTGTCGCCTGCTCGCAGCGTGTGCTTGTGGGTACGCTCGACGCCCGCCTCATCGCGCTCGATGCGGCCACCGGCAAACCGTGCGCAGGGTTCGGCCACAACGGCGAGGTGGACCTAACCCAAGGCGTGGGTTTGCGCGACCCCGGAAATTACCAAATCACATCGGCGCCGACGGTGATTGGCGACCGGGTGGTTGTCGGCTCTTCGATCGGCGACAATCGCGCCGTCAGCCTGGAACAAGGCGTCGTCCGCGCCTATGACGTTCGGACCGGCAAGCTGGCGTGGACGTGGGATCCGATTCCTTGGGCAGAACACCAGAAAACCCGCACCGGGGCGGCCAATGCCTGGTCCACCATCGCGGCCGACGCGGAGCATGACATGGTTTATGTGCCGACCGGAAGCGCCAGCCCCGATTATTACGGCGGCGAGCGGCCGGGCAACGACGCCGACGCCGATTCGGTGGTCGCGCTGCGCGCCTCGGATGGCCACAAGGTCTGGGCCTTTCAGCTTACCCATCATGATCTATGGGATTACGACGTTGCCGCCGAGCCGGTGCTCTTCACCTGGAAGGACGGCACGCCCGCCATCGCCGTCACAAATAAGACCGGAAATGTCTTTGTGCTCAATCGGCTCACCGGCAAACCGTTGGTCGCGGTGACCGAACGCGCCGTGCCGCAGTCGGATGTGCCGGGCGAACAAACCTCCGCCACGCAGCCGTTTTCGGCGCTGCCATCGCTCGTTCCGCAAGTGGCGCCCAATCCCGAGGCTGTGTTCGGTGCCACCGCCGCCGATCGCGCCTGGTGCACGGCGCAGATTCGTTCCGCCCGCAGCGAGGGGATCTACACACCGCCCAGCTTGCGCGGATCCATTACGGTACCTGGGAACATCGGCGGCGTGAACTGGGGCAGCGCCGCGTACGACCCGACGCGGCACCTGTTCATAGCCGACGTGAATAATCTTCTGCCCTACGCCCGGCTGATTCCCAGAGCCGATTTCGCCCAGGAGCGCGCGGCGGCGCCGGGAGACAACGTGCCCAACCGCACTTCGGGCGAATTCGCTCCCCAGGCGCAGACGCCTTATGGCCTCTACCGTACGTTTCTCATGGCGCCCGATGCGGCGGCTCACCTGCCCTGCAACCAGCCGCCCTGGGGCTCGGTGGTGGCACTCGATGTATTCAGCGGCAAGATCGCATGGAGCGTGCCGCTCGGCACTTTCATCGCGGGCCAACACACCGGGACGCCCAACCTCGGCGGGCCCATAGCAACCGCCGGCGGCCTGGTTTTCACCGCCGCGGCCATGGACGGAAAATTCCGCGCCTTCGACTCCGCCACCGGCAAGCTGGCGTGGGAAGTCGCGCTACCCGCGGGCGGGCAGGCCACGCCCATGACCTACGAGATCAACGGCAGGCAGTTCGTCGTGATCTGCGCCGGGGGGCACGGCAAGCTCGGCACCAAGCTGGGCGATTCGGCGGTGGCGTACACGCTGCCGTGAGGTGAGAGCGCGGGCTCAATTTTCGCTCCGTCTACGGCTCGAGCTCGCTGAACGCAACGCCGCGATGGCCGCGAGCGCGGGTGTGCGGCGCCTGGAAACCTTGGGCGGCGTATCGCTTTTTTTCGCGTCGCCAGAAGGGAAAGACCACGGCAATTTCATCCCTGCAAGTTATCGCGCGATCTTGAAACGCCCCGACTGGGCCGCCCGTCTGGGAAAAATCCATACCGCCAAACGGCGAGGATTGCCGCCACATCCCGAGGGCGGCGCCTGGCGCGAACTCGACTCGTGCATGAGTTCCGACGCGCTGCTGATGAATATTTTCTGTTATCCGGGGGTGTGCGGCCGCGCCGCGGTGACGGGCATGCTCGGGGTTGCGCCGGGATCGGTACCCGAATTCGGTTTCAAGGCGCGGGTTCCGCTCGCTCGGAATTTGTTCGACCGCACCGAGATTGACATGCGGCTGGGTGATCTGCTGGTCGAGGCCAAGCTCACCGAAAGCGACTTTCAAACCCAGCGCGCCGACCTGGTCTTGCGCTACCGTGACCTGGCTTCGGTCTTCGATGTGGAGGGCTTGCCGCGGCTTGACGGCAAATTCGCCGCCTATCAATTAATTAGAAACGTGCTCGCCGCGCATGCCGCCGGCGCGGCGTTTTGCGTGATGGTTGACGAGCGGCGACCCGACCTAATCGAGATGGCGGGAGAACTCTTCGCGTGCGCGCGCGATACCGAATTGAAGACGCGCTGCAAACTGCTGACCTGGCAGGAATTGGCGCTCACGCTGCCCCCGGCGCTGCGAAAATATCTGTCACTGAAATATGGCATTCACGGCAGAGGCTTAAAGCCGACGCTGCGCCACAGCGGACCGGTGGAGTAGAGCCGCCCATTGGTAATGACCTGGCGCACCTGGCGCAGGGCGGCGAAATTTTCAAGCGGGTTGCCGTCCACCAGGATCATGTCGGCGCGCTTGCCCGCGGTAATGGTACCGACTTCAGTCTGCATGCCCATCACTTTGGCGCTCCCCGAGGTCGCGAGATCAATGACCTCCATCGGCGTGAGGCCAGCCCGGACGTAGAGCTCGAGCTCGCGGTGCAGGCTGACCGCCGGCACGGATTTGTCGGTTCCCGCCACCAAGGGCACGCCCGCCTTGTAGAGAGCGCGGACGGTGGCGAAGGAACTGTCGAGGCGCGAGCCGCGTCCGGTGGCGCTGCCGATCATGGTTTGCAGGGTCAGGGGGGCGCGCGCGAATCCGGGCTCGAAGCTCGCGATGGGCACGTCGGCGGGGTGGGCGAGTAGCTCGCCCCAGGCCAGGGTCGGGTCGATCACCGTTCCGTGTTGCTTGAAGAAGGCAACCGCGGCGTCGAGGCCGACAGCGCGGACCTCCTGCGTGACGTAGCCGAGATGGTTGATCTGATCCATGCCGTCTTCAACACCTTGGAAGGCGGTCATGCCGTGGGGAATGTGTCCGGTGACGGTCATGCCGCGGCGGTGGGCTTCGGCGGTGATGGCACGCAGCACCGGCGGCTGAATCTGGTCATAAATCTTGATCTGGTTAAAACCGGCGGCGTTGTACTTCGCCACCATGGCGACGCCCTGCTCGGGCGTGTCGGCCCAGTTGGTGGTGAACGGCGTGGGCGTGCTTCCGTCAATCAAACCGGCCCTCAAAAGATGCGGCCCCAAGCCGCCGTGGCGATTGAGCAAATCGCCTATCGCGGTCAGGAATCCAAACTCGCCGCCGCAGTCGCGGGCAGTGGTAACGCCGGCGGCCAGATAGGCGGGGCCGTACTCAACCTGAGCGAAATGCGCGTGCATTTCCCACAGACCCGGAAGCAGGGTTTGGCCGTGCGCGTCGAGGCGTGAAAGATTGGCGGGTACGGTGATGTCGGCGGCGGGACCGGCGGCGGCAATGCGGCCATGGCGCACGACCACGGTGGCATCGGCGATAGGCGGGCCGCCATTGCCGTCAATCATGAACGCATGAACGATCGCGTAGGCGCCGTCACGCTCGGGCGGAATCGCGGCGGCGATGGCGCGCAGGTCGTCGAGCCGGTCGTGGACCGCGCTCGCAATGAGATGGCTTAGATCGGCGGCGTATTCCGGGCGCGTGGCTTCGAGGGGAAGATTGCCGGCGTAGGTGACGGCGGCGGCCAGATCGTTATTGGGATCGAGCCAGAGGGCTTCATTGCCCCAAACGATGTTGCTCACGGCGTAACGCCGAAGGCTGACGCCATGGGAAGCGCGATCACTGCCGGTGGCGCGAATTTCTATGTCGTCGCCAGTGGGTAATTGCTTGATATGCACCGGCCTGCCGTGGCTGAGCCAGTAGCGCATCATCATCATTTGCACCGAGAGCGGGGTATAGCCGGCGACGGTGAAAAAGGGGCGCGCCTGGCCGGGCGCCGGCGTCACGGTGGCGTTGACGCTGAACGGACGATAGCTGTGACCGTGTATATCGAAGTAGGTGGGGGTTAGATCCGGCGCCCAGCGCAGCTCGGCTTCGAGCTTGATGGTCGAGGCGCGCTCGGTGTAGGCAAAATGCGCCTGAAGACGATTGCCTTCGATGACGTAGGTTTCCTCACCGACCGGCACCCGCTGAAAGAAGAGCTTCAGCGTGCCGCTCTGCGCCCATGCCGCTTGCACCGCGGAAGCCAGCGCCAACGCGATGACGACCGCCTGGCGCATGCTTACGGCTTGGCAGTCGTGGCGGCGACCGGGTGGGCGGCGTCGTAGAGCTTGACGATGTCGCTGGTGACCACGGTGCCGGGGTTGAAGTACAGCACCGGGCTCTGCGGCCAGGGCAGGCTGACGTCAATGATGGCGGTATAGCCGTGTTCCTCGGCGTACTTTTTCAGAATCTCCATCATCTTTGCGCCGACGGTGTTCATAATGTCCGCCTGTGCGGCTTGGTAATCAGTCTGGGCGTTGTCGGCAACCTGCTGGGCGTCGCGCTGCTTGGTTTGAATCTGGCGTTGCAGGTCAGCCTTGGTCGCGTCCGACATGGTGTTGCTGCCGCTATTGAGTTGGTTCTGCAGGGTCGCGATTTCTTTCTGGGCGGCCGCGATTTCGGCGGACTTGGGCGCGAACCGAGCACTGAGGGCGGCCTCGAGCTTCTTGCCCTCGCCGGTGGTTTCGATCGCCTCTTGAATGTTCAGGATGCCCACCTTGGAGGGACCGGTGACGGTGGGCGAAGTGGCGGGCGGCGCCGTGGCAGGCGCGGGCGTCGTTTGCGCGAAAGCGGCGCAAGCCAGTATGGAAAGGCAAACACAGGAGTGGCGAAACAAATGCTTCATGTTAAACAGTCCTCGAATCACAAAAGTATAGATTAAAAAGTTCTGCCGATTGTGAACCGCAGAACGTGGGGAGCTTCCCGGAACGGGGTGCCGGGAGAAAATTGCAGTTGTTTCATGGTGAACTGCACCGCCTGCTGCACGTCGGCGTCGGAGAGGAAGGCGGCGGGAATGCCCTTCTCGAAGTCGGCCTGGGTGAAGATCTGGGGCGGACGAATAAGGGTGTCAACCCGCCCTGGGTTGACGGCGTAATAGACGCGCACCGGAGCGTGGATCACCGGCAGCGTTGCCTCGATTTCAATGCCGGTCGAGAGCCTGAGCTGGCGGTTGGTACCGAGTGCCAAGGGAATCTTCGACGGGAAGACACGACCAAATTGGGTTTGCAATTGGCCCAGCACCTGATTGTTGACGCGCAATTGGTTGAACTGGGTAATGGCATCGAAGCCGGCATCGGTGAAGAACGAGACCGAGACCGGGATCGCGCCCTGGGAGATCGGGATGCGGTACTCGAAATTGCCAATACCTTCGGTATCGCCGCCCGGCGTCGAGAACTGATACGTAGGAATCGGAATATTGAACGTCTGACTGATCGTGCCACCGGGATTTCCGGGCGTCGGGTTGGGAATGATCTTGGTCAGCGGTTGACCGGGGTTGTTTGGATCCTGAAGCACCGTCGTGGTGACGGTCGGAATGAGCGCGATCGGGGTCACGGCCATGATGTCGAAGCCACGAATCGTGTCCTCGCCGCCGGTGTAGAACCGGTCAAAGCTGGGCGGAATGCCGCCGCCGTAGCCGCGCACGTAACTGCCGAGGAAACGGAACGCCAGCACGTCTTTTTTGATCGGAGCGGGATGGAAGTACTCGAGCTGAACGCTGGGCTGCACCAGTTTGACATTGCCGCCAACGCCGGCAAATCCGCTGGAGATGCTGATCTGTTTGCCGTGGGTGGGGAAAGTTGGATTGTCGACGGTGTCAATCGTGAACGAAGGAATGATCTCGCTGGTAATAATACCGTGCAGACTATTAGGGCCGGAGACGCCGTTGAAACTGGTGGAGTTGAACAGCAGCGTGGCCGCGCTGGTGAAGGGCACAATGGTCGAATTGTCCCAGCGATAGGTCAATCCGTAGCGCGTAAATGAGCGCTTCTTCGGGAAGCTGGCGCCGAAGGTAAAGCCGCGCTGGTTCTGCGCGTAATTGAGCAAATTGCTGGAGCCGAGCGCCGCGAAGTAGGCGTCGAGGTTTTGGCCGGCCAGGATCGAGGCCTGCTTGGCCTGGTCGTAATGGAAGTCGTTGAGGTAGGCGGTAAAGGAAAGTTGGATCGGCTTGTCGCGCAAGTAAGGCTCGGTAAAGCCGAACGTCACGTTGCGGGTCAGCGCGCCGTACTGGGTTGAGACCGAGAGGGTTTCGCCCAGGCCCAGAAAATTGTTGGTCGAGTAGTTGAGGCCGAGGAAGCTGCCGGCAATGCCGCTGACGCCACCGGTGAGGCCAATCGAATTCTTCCCCTTTTCCTTGAGGTGAAGATTGATATCAACGTGTCCTTCTGGGCCGTTGGTGTCCTGAACGATGGTGGCATCCTCAGGCGCGATGGTCGCAAAGTAGCCCAACTGATTGAGGCGAAGAATGGAGTTATCCCAATTGACGCTGTTGAACCGCGCGCCTTCCTCGAGCAGCAATTCACGGCGGATGACCTTGTCGCGGGTGGTGGTGTTGCCGCTGAACTCGATGCGACGCACGTAGAAGGGCTTGCCCTCCTGCATATCCATGGTGATGTCGACCACGAGGCGTTTCGGATCGGGCTTGGGGTCGGGGCTGGCGACAAAGTTGATGTAGCCGTACTGGCCGTAAAACTTGTGCAGATTTTCGAGGCCCTTGCGCAGTTTCGAGACGTCCATTACGTCTCCGGTCTTGAGGCCGAGGATTTGACTGAGGATGCGGGGATCGGTGATGAAGCTGTTGTTGATGAAGGTGATCTTGCCGACTCGGTACTTTTGCCCCTCCACAATGGGTGTGGTGATATCGACACTGCGTCCCTCACCGCCTCCGAAGAAAAGGATGCGGCGGCTCTTGGTGGTGCGCTGCTTGATGCTCGGATCCTCGACCAGGGCTTCGAAATAGCCGCGATTCTGATAGGCCTGGTGGACACTTTCCAGGTCTTGCGATAGCTTGGCGGCGTCGTAAGTCTTGTGGAAGAGATTCTCGAAAATCAGCGAATCCGGAATGCCGATCGGATGCAGTTCCTTCATGGCGCCGCGCAGGGTTGAGGAACTGAGGACTTTGTTGCCGGTAAAGTCCAGGTTGCCGACCTGGACTTTGGGGCCCTCATCAACATTAAAGACGATATTGACGGAACTGGGAGGCAGCACGTTAAGCACCGGCTTGACGGTGGCATATTGGCGTCCGTGCTCGCCCAGCAGCTCTTTAATGGCGACTTCGGCCTTCTTTTCGATGGTGGGGTCAAAAGGGCTATCGCGCTCGAGATGGACGCTGCGGGCCTTGTACCGGTCCTGAATATCGCTCTCTGTGATGGATTTGAGCCCGTTGTACTTGATATCGCGGATGAGCGGCTTTTCGGTGACGGTGACGTGCAGGATGATTCCCTGGGGCGTGCGTTCGGTGGAAAACAGCACGTCGTCAAAGGCGTTGAAGTTGAGCAGCGCGTTAAAGTCGCGGTTAATCTGGGCCGGGTCGTAAACTGAGCCGACCTTGGAGAGGATGCGGGTCCTGATGGTGGCGCAGGGAATGCGATGGTTACCATGACATTCGACCGCCGCAATGATGTCAGGGGTCGAGGTGGAAGGCCGCGCCGGTGCCGCCGGGGTGGCCTGCGCCGAAAGGCGTATTGCAGGCAGCAGTAGCAAAAAGCAGGCCACTGCGGCCACCGGCAGAAGCCGGGCAAGGGTGCGGCGAAGCGCGTGCACAGGGGTCGGCGAGGATGAAATCAGAGGGGTATTATCTCCCGCTACTGTCCCCGCACTTGGACGGGGCAAGCGAAACTTCCTCGCTATTATACTGGCCCTTGGTCCAAGTTGGGAGGGGGAAGTGTTTATTTGGCAGCCGGGAGCGGGCGTCCCGAACTGGGATGCGGAGCAAAGCAACGTTCGTTTTGGCGGGCTCTCCCGATACCGGAGCACATCTAAACCAGTATGGCGAAGAGCGCGGGAGCAACGGCGCGAGAGCAATTTTCGATCAAGTGCGGGCGTTGCAGTTTGATCTTCGCCACCGAGGATTGCCGGAAGTTGGAGCACTTCAGTATTTACCGCGTGGTATGCCCGCATTGCGCGTGGCCCGGGCGCTATCTAGCATCGGAGTTGCACGCGCTGGTGAGGGCCAAGGCGGCTGCGCCGGCGGCGCGAAAAGACCCGGCCAAACCCAAAGGGCCGCACCAAGAGACGCGCTAGGACCCGCACAAAGTGCCACACAAAAGCCCGCGAATCGTCGGAGAATCATGAACATGGGCGACAGAGCTTGCCTTACAGCAAGGAGACGGAATATTGTCCCGCGCGGTTGCAGAGGGCCAAACAAGGAATGTTGAACCCAAGTAGCTCGCCTGAACGTCTGAACTGAACAGCCGGACGCAACTGGCGGGGCAATTCAGGGTTGAAGGATTACGGATAGCACTATGCAAACTCTCCACCGGACTTTCGGAACGGCAAGCGTTCTGGTCACGTTGGCAATGGCGGCCGGCCTGGCCAGCGGGCTTGCCGCTCAAAGTCAAGCCACGCCACGGCCAGCTCGCATTACCCAAGCGATCGACAATAGCCAATTTGTGCGCCTCGGTGGCAACGTTCCGCTGCGGGCGCGCGGCGGATTGGACCGGGGTGCGGCAGCGCCTGAAATGATGTTGCACCGCATGCTGCTGTTGCTCAAGCGATCGCCGGAACAGGAACAGGCGCTAGAGCAATTGATCAGCGACCAGCACACCCAGGGGTCGCCGAACTTTCATCGTTGGTTAACGCCGCAGCAGTTCGGCGAGCAATTTGGTCCCTCCCCCGCCGATGTGCAGACGGTGACCGCCTGGCTCAGCTCCGAGGGTTTCACCGTCAATGGCCTCGCCCCTGGCGGAAGCATCATTGAATTCAGCGGTACAGCCGGAACCGTGGCCAACGCGCTGCACACCGAGATCCACCGTTACGAGGTCAACGGCCAAGAACACTGGTCCAACGCCAATGATCCGGCGATTCCAGCGGCGCTGGCCCCGGTGGTGGCGGGAGTGGTTTCGCTGAATAATTTCGTCAAGCCGCCGGGACCGGCAGTTGGCGGAGGGCATGGAGTCAAGCCGGTGAACGGTGAGGCCAGCCCGGCGCTGACGTTCGGCCAGAACAATACGCAGCACGCCATTGTGCCCGGTGATTTCTCCATCCTTTATAACGTGGCGCCGGTTTACGCCGCCGGTATCACCGGCGCCAACGAGACCATCGCCATTGTCGGCCGCAGCGACGTGGATCCCACCGACATCGCCAACTTCAGGAACCTGTTCGTGCCGGCGCAGGCGGGCAATCTTCCGACGACGATATTAAATGGTCCGGACCCAGGCCAGACCAGGGACGGCGACGAGGATGAGGCCGATCTCGATTTGGAGTGGTCGGGCGCGGTGGCGCCCAGCGCCAAAATTGACTTTGTGGTTTCAGCCACCACCGAGACCACCGACGGCGTCGATTTATCGGCGGAATACATCGTGACCAACAATTTGGCGCCGATCATGAGCACCAGCTTCGGCGCCTGCGAGGCCGGGTTGGGGTCGAGCGAGAACCAATTCATCAGCGGCTTGTACGAACAGGCGGCGGCGCAGGGTATCACCGTAATTGACAGTTCCGGCGACAGCGGGGCGGCGGCGTGCGATCCCAATGACGGTTCGGAGCAGGCGGCGACGCAGGGCCTCGCGGTGAGCGGCTTGGCCGCAACCCAGTTCAACGTGGCGGTGGGCGGAACTCAATTCAACGAGGGCAACAACAGCGCCGCATTCTGGAGCACCTCCAACAATTCCACCGATTTTCACTCCGTGCTGGGCCCCATTCCGGAGACGGTGTGGAACGAAAGCCTGACCACCACGCCCAGTAATACCGGCGGGCCTTTTTCAGCCAGCGGCGGTGGGAAGAGCATTGTCTACACGAAGCCGGTTTGGCAGTCGACCTCAATCACCGGCATGCCCAACGACGGTTTCCGCGATGTGCCCGATGTGTCGTTTGCGGCGGCAGGGCACGACGGCTACGTCGTTTGTGACAGCGCGAGCCCATGCACAGTGAACAGTTCGGGCGGCTTCAGCTTCGACGTCTTCGGCGGCACGTCCGCCGCGGCGCCCTCGTTTGCCGGGGTGATGGCGTTGGTCGATCAGAAAGTGGGCGCGATTCAGGGCCAGGCCAATTTCACGTTGTACCACATGGCCAAAGCGGAAACCTACTCGGCGTGCAACTCGGCCAGTTCCCCCGCGGCTAATTGTGTGTTCCTGGACACGACCGTGGGCGACAACAAGGTGCCGTGCGCGGGTGCGTCTCCGAACTGCTCATCCACCACCTCGGGCACGCCGGGGACCATGGGATTTAGCGCCACCGCGGGCTATGACCTGGCGACGGGCCTGGGATCGATCAACGTCGCCAATCTTGTGAACGGCTGGGCGGCGGCGGATGCGGGCTTAATCGCCAGCAAGACGGCCTTGAGTTTGAGCCCGACAACACTAACCCATGGGCAGGCGGCCAGCGTCACGATGGTGGTTACGCAGCAGAGCGGTGCCGTGGGCCCCACGGGTGACGTGGCGCTCCTGGCACAGACCACGGGCGGCGTGGGCAACGGCGTTTCCGTCGATGGATTTACGATCAGTTCCCAGGGGCCGGCGTGCCAGACGAGCACGTCATGCCCGGCGTTCTTCGAACAAGGGCTGCCTGGCGGCACCTACAACGTGGTCGCCCGCTATGCCGGCGACGCCAGTTTTGCGCCCAGTCTGTCCAATACGATCAGCGTCACGGTGGCACCGGAGGCATCGGTGACAACAGTGGCCGCGCTCGGTTTCAATAGTTTGGGTCAGGAGGTAGCGGTTACTTCGGTCCCTTACGGCACCCAGCTTTTCGTGAGCGGTTCCGTGCAAGGGCAGGCGGCGGCCAAGAGCAATACGTTTGTGAACGACGGAGTGCCGGTGGGAACGGTGACCTTCACCAACAACGGCGCTGCGCTCAGTATCCCCGGCCAATCGACGAATACGCTCGCCCTCAACAGCGAAGCCGAGGCCAGCTATCCCAACGGGGTCACCACGCTGCCGGTGGGCAGCTACAGCCTGGTGGGAGCGTATACGCCCTCTGCAACCGACCCCAACGGGGCGGCCAGTTTCAAGGCCAGCACCTCGGCGGCGGCGGCGTTCACGATCACAAAGGCGTCCGCCACGACCGCCATCACGAGCAACACAGTGGCGGGTACGGCGGTGACGCTTAACGTCTTGATCACGAGCCAAAGCTTTGGCAATGCCCCTACCGGCACTGTGACGTTTGTCTCGGGCTCCACCCAGCTTGGGTCGGCGGTGACAGTCACGCCTTCGACCGACCCGATTACTGGCGCGGCCATCGGCAAGGTCACGGCGACAGTCACCGCGCCCGCCGGCCAGGACAGCATCACGGCCATGTATTCGGGCGACCCCAACTATGCCGCGTCAACCTCGACCGCAGTGGTAATAACGGTGGGGGCGACCGGTGGCGGCTTCACCATTTCAGTGGGCAATACGCCACAAACAGTGACCGGCGGCACCAGCGCGACGTTCCCGGTAACGCTGAGCCCGAACAATGGATTCACCGGAACGGTCGCCCTGACCTGTTCCGGCGCGCCATCGGGAGAAGCCTGTTCGTTCGCGCCCGCATCGGTCGCACTCTCGGGGACGACGAGCGGGACTTCGACCCTGACGGTGACAACCAGCAAGTTGGCAGCGGCGCCGTTCGCACCACGCGGGCCGACGAGTGGTTGGCCACTTATTGCGTTGCTGAGCGGGCTTTTGGGGCTGCTTGGGATGTCGCTCGCAAGTCAGCGAGGACGGCGGCGCGTGTTAACGGCCACGATTGCCTTCGCGGCCTTGGCCGCGGTCGGTTGCGGTGGCGGCGGCAGCAGTGGTGGTGGCGGTGGCGGGACCACTCCGACGCCAGTGACCGCGACGATTACCATCACCGGCACATCGGGCGCTGTGACCGCAAGCCAAACCGTGACGCTTACCGTGGATTAGCGACGAACTGATAGCCGACCCCCCGCACGGTGAGCAGATGGCGGGGGTGGGCCGGCTCGTCTTCGAGATACTTGCGGAGGCGGACAATAAAATTGTCAATGGCGCGCGTGTCGGTTTCCTCGCGCAGATCCCAGACCTCAGCCAGCATGACTTTGCGCGACACGGGCCTGCCTTCGCGCTGGACCAGGTAGCGTAGCAGATTCGCCTCCATGAGCGTGAGCGGATAACGCCGCTCGCCGTATTGGATTTCGAGACGGGCGAAGTCAACCACGCGCCGCTGGAAAGCGTAGACGTCGGGAGGAGCATCGGCGGCGGGCGCCAACCACTTGCGGCGGCGCAAGAGTCCGTGGATGCGGGCCACCAGAATCGCCAGATCGAATGGCTTGGGCAGGTAGTCGTCGGCCCCGGCGGCGAAGCCGGCGAGGACATCCTCGGCCAAGGCGCGCGCGGTCAGCATGAGGATGGGCAGATAGTTTTTCGCGTGGCGGAGCTCGGCCGCGACCTCGAAGCCGCTCTTGCCGGGCAGCATGACGTCGAGCACGATCAGATCCACGTCGTTCTCACGCGAAAGCAATTCCAGGGCGGCTTCGCCGGTTTCGGCTAGCGTGACGGTGAAGCCCTCGGCTTCAAGGTTGAAACGAAGGCCCTCGGCCAGATGGCGTTCGTCCTCGACGATGAGAATGTGAGGCATGCGGTTAGGCGGTGGGGCGGGGGAGCTGCACGGTGAAGGTGGCGCCGAGGCCGGGGCCCTGGCTCGAGGCAAACACCCGGCCGCCGTGACGCCTGACGACCGAGCGCACGATGAACAAACCGAGTCCAGTCCCGGTGACCTGGGCCGACGGGTTGGCATGAAGAATCGGCACGCGGTAGAAGCGCTTGAAGATGGCCTTGAGTTGGCCGCGCTCGATGCCGCGCCCCTGATCGGTAATGCGCAACGTCCAGTAGAAGGGATCGCTGCCGCTGAGCGCGGCCTGGACGGAGACCACGCCGGGGGCGGAGTATTTCACGGCGTTGTCGAATAGATTGACAATGGCCGCGCGCATCTCCCCGGCATCGCCGGCCACCACGGCGCGCTCGGCTTCGGGCGCGACGGCGCAGGTGATGGCTCCGGGCGCGAGGTCATAGCGCGAGGTGACAATGGCGGCCGACTCGCGCACCAGATCGGGCAACGGTAGCCGGTGTTGTTCAATGGCGCGCTGGGCGTGGCCGGCGCGTCCGGCGCGCAAAATCTGTTCGACGGTCGAAAGCAAGCGCTCGCTGTCGGCGAGCATGATGCGGTAGAACTCCTGCTGCTTGGCGGGTTCGACGGCGCGCGACTGCAGCGTTTCGAGATACAGACGAATGGAGGCCACCGGCGTTTTCAATTCATGGGTGACGGCGTTGATGAAAGCGTTGTGTTGTTCATTGCGGCGGATTTCACGCACCAAAAAGATGGTATTGAGCACCAGGCCGGCGACGATCAGGGGGAAGAACAGCAACCCCAGACCGAGCAGCGCGCCCTCGCGCCAGTTGAGCACAATCCAGCCCACGTTGAAGGCGGCAGCGAGCGCGACGAGGCAGATGCCAAGCACCAGGAACACCACCGCGCGCCGCCGGCTGGCCCGAATCCGCATGGTAAGAGTCTAGTGTAGTGCGGCATTGATAGGCCGGACTCCCCTAATGGAAGTCGTAGGAGGGGATGAGCAGGGCCGAGGCGAGCGGCAGAAAATTCTCGCCCTTGACGTGGACAATGCCATCACGATTCTGCAGCGTGCCCTCGATGAACAGCGCCGGCTCGGAGACGATCACCAGGCGCTGCGCTTCAAAGGTGGCGCTGGGGACGATGATGTTGACGATCCCGCTTTCGTCCTCGAGGCTGATGAAAACAATCCCCTTGGCGGTGCCGGGCCGCTGCCGCGCCAGCACCATGCCTGCCACGCGCACGCGCCGGCCGGATGGCAGGCGGCGGATTTCAGCCGCCGTGCGCACACCCTGACGCTCGAGTTCCTGGCGGCGCAGGGCAAACGGATGCGGGCCCAGGGTGAGCGACGAGCCTCGAAAATCGGCCAGCATTTTTTCTTCCGGCGTCATCTCCGGCAGCGGCCCCGTGCGGGCGGGCTCAGGCGTGTCCTCTTCATATAAACTCCCGGGCGGCCGCCAGGCACGCTCGACCTGCCACAGCGCATCGCGGCGCGAGGGATGAAACGGCAGCGCCCCCAGCGAGGCCAGCAGCCGGGCATCGCTTTTTCCCAGCCCGGTGCGGCGGCGCAGGTCGTCGAGCGAAACGAAAGGCGCGAGCCGTCGCGCCGCGACAATCTCCTGGGCGACCGCTTGCGGCAAGCCTGAAACCATGCGCAGCCCCAAACGAAACGCCGGCAGCGCGGGCCGCGGCTGGGGGAGCGTGCAATCCCAATCCGATTCCGCAACGGCGATCGGCAAAACCGTCACGTGATGCCGCACCGCATCCTGCACCAGGGTGGAAGGGGAGTAAAAGCCCATCGGCTGGTTGTTCAGCAGCGCAGCGTAGAACTCGGCTGAATAATGCGCCTTTAGGTACGCCGATGCATAAACCAGCAGCGCAAAACTCGCGGCGTGCGATTCGGGAAATCCATAAAGCGCAAACGAGGTAACGAACCCGATGATGGCTTCGGCCGCCTCGCCTGTAATCCCGCGCTGCGCCATGCCGGCGCGGAGCTTGGTCTCGACCACGCTCATCTTGGCTTCGGCGCGCTTGAACCCGAAGGCGCGGCGCAGTTCCTCGGCCTCGCCGCCGGTGAAGCCGGCCGCCACCATGGCCATGCGCAACAGCTGCTCCTGAAACAGGGGCACGCCCAGGGTGCGTTTGAGAATGGGCTCGAGCGCGGGGTGCGGATAGGTGATGGGCTGGCGCCCGGCGCGGCGCTCCAGATACGGATTGACCATGTTGCCCGCCACCGGCCCGGGGCGAATCAGCCCCACCTCGACCACCAAGTCATAAAATCGTTGCGGACGCAGCCGCGGCAACGTCGCCATCTGGGCGCGGCTCTCGACCTGAAAAACGCCGATCGTGTCGGCCTCGCACAGCATGCGATAGACCTTCGGGTCGTCGGGTGGAAACTGGGCCAGGTCGAGCGCCTCGGGCGCGTTCTCGGCGACATGGGGATGCAGCATGCGCAGGGAGTCTTGCAGCACGGCCATCATGCCCAGGCCGAGCAGATCAACCTTGATAATGCCGAGCTGCGCGCAGTCGTCCTTGTCCCACTGCACGACCACGCGTCCCGGCATCGAGGCGTTCTCAAGCGGCACCACGCCGTCGAGCGGCTCATCGGAAAGCACCATACCGCCGGAGTGCTGCCCCAGGTGCCGGGGCAAATCCTGCAGGGCGCGGCACAGATGGAGAAAATGCCGCAGCCGGGGATGGGCGGCGTCGAAGCCGGCGCGCCGCAGGGATTCATGCAGGGTGGGCCGCTCGGCGGGAGCGGGATCCCAACCCGGGGGAGCGCCGCCATGTTCGACCACGTCCTGTGGCTCCGGCGGCCGCGCGGCGGCGATCGCCTGGATCAGCCGCCCGATCATGGCGTCGGGGAAATCCAGCACCTTTCCCACTTCGCGCGCCGCGCTCCGGCCGCGGTAGGTGATGACATTGGCGGTCATGGCGGCGCCATGCTTGCCGTAGCGCTGGTACAGATGCTGAATGACGCGCTCGCGGCGGTCGCCGCTGGGCAAATCAATGTCAATGTCGGGCCACTCACCGCGCTGCTCGGAGAGAAAACGCTCGAAGAGCAGCTCCATACCCACCGGGTCCACGGCGGTGATATGGAGGCTGTAGCAGACGGCGCTGTTGGCGGCCGAGCCGCGCCCCTGGGCGAGAATGCCCTCCTCGCGGCAAAATTCGACAATATCGCGCACGATGAGGAAATAGCCCTCGAGCCCAAGCTTTTCAATCAGCCCCAACTCACGTTCGATTTGCCGCCGCGCGCGCCGCGCCAAGGGACTGGTGAAGCCGTACCGCCGCGCCGCGCCGGCTTCGGTCAGACGGCGCAGCATACTCGCCGGCGTCTCCCCCTCGGGCACTGGCGGACGCGGAAACGCATAGCCCAGCGCGTCGAGCTGGAACTTCAGCCGCGCCGCGAGTTCACCGCTGTGAGCGATGGCGTCGGGACGATCACGAAACAGTTGCGCCATGGCCGCCGGCGACTTCAAGCGCCGTTCGGCGTTGGCCTCGAGCTTGCGTCCGGCGGCGTCGAGACGGACGTGATGCCGCAGGCATGCGAACACGTCAGCCACCGGCCGCGCTTCGGCGGTGGCATAGGTGACGGCGTTGGTCGCGAGGAGCGGCAGGCGCAGCGCGTCGGCCAATTCAATCGAGGCAAGGTTGAACCTCTCCTGTTCCTGGCGGTGGTGACGCGAGATCTCGATAAAAACATTTTCGCGGCCAAACGCGCCCAGTAAGCCGTCAAGAAGGCGGCGCGCCTCACCCCGGCTCAGCGCGGCCGGCAGCGGCCCGCTCTCGCCCCCGGTGAGCGCAACCAGGCCAGGCGCAAACTCGGCGAGTTCCTCGAGGCGGCAGCGTCCCTCGCCCTTCGGCGCGCGCAAATGCATGCGGCTCAGCAGCCTGCAAAGATTGCGGTAACCCTCGCGCGTCTCGACCAGCAGCGGCAAGCGCGCGCCGTCATGGAGCGGAATCTCGGCGCCAATGATCGGCTGCAGGCCCTGCTGGCGCATTGCCTTATGGAAGCGCGGGGCGCCGTACACCCCGGCGCCATCGCTCAGCGCCACGGCGGGGATCCCCAGCTCGGCCGCCGTCTCGGCCAGTGTTTCAGGCAGGCTCGCGCCTTCGAGAAAACTAAAAGCGCTCCGGGCTCGGAGTTCAGCGTACATGAAACAACTACGGCGTTAATGCAACGGCTTGATTGCACTCGGGGGAATCGTTACGCGGACTGGAAACCGTGGCCGCCACCGGATGCAACTGAAACGCTTCGGCCGGATAGGGCGCAAGCAGCGCCGCCGGATTGTCGCCCACGAGCCACTCGTCGTAGGCGGCGGGAGGAATAATCGCCGGCATGCGATCGTGAATCGAGGCCAGGCGTTCATTGGGTGTGGTGGTGATGATGGCGCAGGTGGGCGTAAGCGTTCCATCCGGTGCGCGCCACGCTTCCCACAGCCCGGCAAACGCGAACACCTCCTGGTTGACCAGCGAAATAAACCACGGCTGCTTGCGCTTCCCCGCCGGCTGCCATTCATAAAATCCATCGGCGGGAATAAGGCAGCGCCGCTGGCGAAACGCCTCACGGAACGACGGCTTCAGCGCCAGCGTGTCGGCGCGCGCGTTGATGAGAGGCGCGTTTGCGTTCTTCGCCCAGGCTGGAATCAATCCCCAGCGCGCCGGAATCAACTCGCGGCGGCCCTCGATGTGGCGCAGCGCGAAGATGGTCTGCGTGGGCGCAATGTTGTAGCGCGGCATGCACAGCGCGTCCATACCGCCGTGGCCCGCCAGGCCAAAGTGCTGTGTGATGATGTCGGGAGGTTTGGTGAGTGTAAAGCGTCCGCACATAATGCTGTCCTTACGTCAATCGTACCGGCCAAGCAGATAGTACCGCTGGGTGGTGAGATCGCGCGCCAGGCGGTACCAGGCGGGGCGCGATTCGCCATCCAAACAAATCTCCGCATCCCATTCATCCTCGGCCCAGCGCTGCGCGTCGCCCTTCTCCCGCCACCATCCGCCCTGGCTGCGCCATGGTCCGGCCCGGCGCAACAGACGAAGCTCGGAGCCCTCCATCACCCGCGGCGGACGGAAGGCGCGGAGCGCCAGCCTCGCCACCGGCGGCGCGACGGCGGGCGCTTCCAGCTCATCGGGCAGGGTGAACGGCTGCGGCGCAAAAGCTCCCGGGCGATGCGAATCCACCAGCCGGGGCGAGCCGACCCATTCCGGACCAAACATTTCGCCCAGACGCGCCAGCAGCTTTGGCAGCTTCCCCGGGTCGGGCCGGGCGGCGGCGAAAAGCGGCGCCTGCACCCGTCGCGGATGCACCACGTTGCAGCGCAGCGCCAGCGAGTGCACCGGGCGTGACGGCGGTTGATGTTCGAGCGCGAGCTGAAGTTGGGCGGCGATCATGGCGGCATCGCGCGTGGGCAGGGCAAAGGCGCGGACATAGAGCCGCGGTTGCGGGTCGTTCTCCAAACTGAGCCCGATTTGGCACCGGTCTATAACGCGGTCGTGCTTTTCCAGCTCGGGCGCAAGCGATCCGGCTGCCTGGGTAACGGCTAGCTTGATGATTTCGAGATCGCTGCTGGGAGGGTCGAAGGCGATTGTGCGCTCCAGGCAAGACTCGGCCACGCCGGCGGCCTGCAAAATTCCCAGCGCTTCGCCGCGCGCGATGGCTTGCAGTTGCACGCCGGTCGAACCCAGGCGGGCCGCGAGCTGCGCCCGCGGCAATCGTGCCAGCGCGCCCATGGTTTGGATGCCCCAGCGATGCAGCAGCGCCAGCACTTCGGCAACCTGCCCCGCATCCATAAAAGCGCGGGTGAGTTCGTTGAGATCGGCGAGCAGGTCCACCGGCAGGCGATCGAGCGCCGCCGCCTCGCCGCCCGCGGCGACTAGACCCAACCCGCACTTGGCGGCAATGAGGGCCATGGCGGGGTGCGCGGCAATCCCGGTCTGCAGCGTAAAGAGGCTAGGCGGAATTTGTTTCCCGGCAGCAAGCCACTCTTCAGCATTCCGCGACGGTTGACCTTGATCTCCTCCGCTGGAGGACTCGGTGGCTGCCTGCGTTCCGCCCAGCGCGCGCGCGAGCCGCGCGGCGGCCGCCGCGGCCGAACCGTGCAGACGCTCGAGCCCGGCGAAATCCAACAGTACCAGATCGGGACCCACGGCCTGAAGGCGCGGCGAAATATGATCGGCCTCGGCCAGCAGCCGCGCGGCGAGTTGCGCCTCGGCCTCGGTATTGCGCACGAGAACGAGGAGTGTCGCACACCGCCCCAGGGCTTGCGACACCGACATCGCCGGATGAATTTCCGCCCGGCGCGCGGCGCTGTTGGCGGCGACCACCAGATCCAGCGGACCGTCGCGCTCGCTCACAACTGTGGGTGACAGGGGCAAACTCCCAGCGGCGGCTTGCAGTGAAAACACCGGCAGCCATGCGGCAATAAAGTGGCTCACGCGACGAACTCCCGATCCACCGGCCCCACCGCGTCCACCGGCCGCTTGCCCGGCGCCTGAGCGACAGAGGACGGCGCGCGCCGGCTGGTGACCAGCCGGAAACCCAGCCGGGCGCGATCGAACAGCGCGTACGACGAGCCCCGCCACTCGACCGACTGGTAGGAGCAAGCGATCACCTGATCGGCGCAGGAGCCGGCCAGCGGCCGCGGCGCCAGCACCAGTAGCGAGGCCCGGCGTTCGCGCTCCAGCGTGCGCAGCAGCCGGAACCAGGCGGCCCGCGGAATCCGCAGCGCGGCCGAAGGCAGATCGAGAAAATCCACCACCACCAGCGCGAAACGACCGGCATGGAGGATGAGCTGCGCGGCCTCGAGCGCCGCCGGCGCCTGGCCACCCCGCACCCAGAGCAGCCGCTCGAGCGCCACCCCGGCGCGGGCGGCGGAAGCGGGGTCGAAGCTGTCCTGGGGATCGAGCCATGCCACTGGCCCTGGCGCCGCAGCCGCCAGTTGCAGCGCGCGGCTGGTCACGCCACCGCCGGCCGCCTCGGCTTCCCGATCAGGCACCAATTCACTCACCGTGCCGGGCCGAAGCTGCGATGCCATCTCCGACGGCGCCTCCGGCGCGGCCTGCCAGGCAGCCAGCGTGGGGCCAAAACCGCGCGATGCAAGCAGATTTTCCAGAGCTGATTTCATGGCCGAAGCAGGCACTCACATTTCGCTTTTTATTCGCCTGCAAGCCTAGCTTAGGACGACCTCTTGAGCCCCGTCAACGGCCCAACAGGTAGGACCATGCAGCCACCAGCACCGCTTCCTATGGTGCTTATCTCGCGGCTACTAGTGCTTTTGATCGAGCGTCGTTCGCAGGGGCGCAGAGGCTCGCCTGTGGCACTCTCCTCAAGCGGCGCGGCGGGGAGAAACGGCGGGGATAGCGGTCTGGGGGCGCTCATCGAGCCGGCGCATGCGGACCCAGTCGTACCAGAATTCGCGTCCGCAGTCGAGGCAGGTTACGTGGGGCCGGGGGCGGCGCTCGCCGTGGCTCTGCTCCTTCGTCAGCTTGGGCTCGGTCACCTGATCGTGGGTCACGATGGGAAAACTGAGATGCGAGTGTGGGCAGCCCCAAATGGAAAACGGCATTGCGCTTCTCCCCGTCCGATTCGATGCGGCCTTCCGGGCGTTAGTTGCATCGATTTTTTAACCCGCGTTTTAACCCGCGTTTGGGGGGATGCGTCTCCCACCGGGTCGCAGGTAGGCTGAAGCGATGCCTGCCGAATTTGATGCCTCCGCGGCGGCGGCGGCGGTGCGCGCCTTCCTCGGCAGCCAGCCGGCGGTTGAGCTGTGGGAAGCGGGCGCGCGCGTGGCACGCCTGGAGGCGGAGACCTCGGGATACTCGATCACCCTCGGCGCCCAACTGGTCTGCCACTTCTGGTCGCCCCACGCCAATCTCGTGCGCCGCATTGTGGGCTGGAAAGCCCAAAGCGGCAACCGCCTGCGGCTCGAGTGTTTGCGCATGGGCCAGCGCCAGCCTCAGGCCCTGGTTCTGTGCGCGGCGGGCGACCCCTCCAGCGGGGCCCGGGCCGAGTTCCGCCAGGCGCTGCTTGCGGCCATCGGGCGCGATTGGCCGGGCTGGCAACTCGTCCCCATGCCGCGCACCCCGCAGGCGGCTTCGCCCTGGCTGCGCCTGGTGCTGCGCAAACAACACGCGCTCGTCGTCTGCGTAGCGATCGACGAGGGAACGGCGGCCGGCATCCTGGCGCAAGCGCTGGTGCTGGCCGAGCAGGCGCGCCAGCGCTGGCCGCGCGGCCATGTGGCCGAGCTGCGCCTGGTGCTGCCGCCCGGCGCCGAGCGTTTGGTGGCGCAGCAGCGCGCGGGGCTGGCGCCGCCCGGCGACGCGCCGGCCATCGAGTGTTTCTGGCTGGATCGTTCGGCCGGGCAACTCAACCGCGCCGAATGGGGGGGCGAGAACAAGGGCAACCTCGAGGCCCGCTTGCGGCGGGCGCCGGCACCGTGGCCGGCTCCCGCCGCCGAGGCTGAGGACGAACTACTCCGCGAAATTCGCGAACGCTGTCCCCAGGCGACGGTGGAACGCGGCCTCGACGGACGCCGCCTGTACCGCGTCTACGGACTCGAGATCGCGCGCGAGACGAGCCCCGCCGAGGGCCTGATCGCCCGCCACAGTTTTGGCTACGGACGCGAGCAAACGCCGCTGTTGGAGTCAACCCGGCCGCAATTTCTGGCGTTGCTCGCCGAGTTGGCCGCGCAGCGCGTGGCCGGCGGCAGGCGCGGCGACTGGCTGTTCCGCATTCAGCCCGAAGCGTGGATGGAGCACCTCATCCACAGCGACCCCACGGTACTGGCGGCCACTATCGACCGGCGCTGGGTCTATCGCCAGGTGCCGGCGTGCCGCCCGCAGGAGCGCGACGTGATGGACTTGCTACTGGTCGACCATGACGGCCGGCTCACGGTGGTGGAATTGAAGGCGGACGAGGATCTGGGCTTTCCGCTGCAAGCGCTTGATTACTGGCTCCTAGTCCGGCGCCATCAACTCGCGGGCGACTTCGAGCGCCTGGGCTACTTTCCCGGGGTCGAGCTGAGCGCGCTGCCGCCCCGATTGTGGATGGTCGCCCCGGCGCTGCGCTGGCACCCGCACACGGAGACGGTCACCGCCTGGCTCGGGCCCGAGATCGAGTGGACGCGCATTGGCATTAACGAAGACTGGCGCCACGGCATCCAGATCGTGTATAGATTGACGGGCGCGGGCCGCGGCGCGGCTGTCGCCGCGCGACCCGCTTAGGCGCGGCGCAGGAAGGGGGACCCTGAGCCCAATCCGGCCTCGAGAACTAGAGCTCGGCCAGAGCCGCCAGAATCGTCTCCACGGGAACCTCGCTCGTGATCTCGACCTGCCCAATCGCCCGCGGCAGGACGAAATGGAGCCGCCCGGCGTGAGCCTTCTTGTCGCTCGCGGCGCAGGCCAGAACGCGTTCCGGGGCGATCGTAACCGCGGGCAGCGGAGCGCACAAGGCGAGGATCGTGCGCCGCACCCGTTCGGCTTCCGCCTCGTTCACGCGCCCGAGGCGGAGCGCGATGCCGGTGGCTGCGATCATGCCCCAGGCCACCGCCTCGCCGTGGAGGAAATGGCGATACTCGGTGGCGCTCTCCAGCGCGTGGCCAAGCGTGTGGCCGAAGTTGAGAATGCGCCGCAGGTCGCCTTCGCGCTCATCGGCGGCGACCACCGTCGCTTTTTGCCGCAGCCCGGCGGCGATGACGCGCTCCAATACACCGGGCTCGCGCTGGCGCAGCGCGGCAACATTCGCGGCCATGTATTGAAAAAGTTCCGGGTCGCCGATAATGCCGTACTTAATCGCCTCGGCGAGGCCGGAGCGGTACTCGCGCTCGGGCAAAGTGTTGAGCAGCAGCGGGTCCACCAAAATTTGCCGGGGATGGTGAAATGTTCCCAATAGATTCTTGCCGCCGGCCAGATTGACACCGGTCTTGCCCCCCAGCGCGGAATCGAGCATGGCGACCAGCGTGGTTGGAATTTGCACGAGGCCAATGCCGCGCATATAGATCGAGGCAAGAAAGGCGGCAACGTCGCCGACCACACCGCCGCCGAAGGCGACAATGGTGGCGGCGCGATCGGCGCCGCGCTCGAGCATCTGGTTGGCGAGCGACTCGACCGACGCCAGCCGCTTGTGCGGTTCGCCGTCGGGAAGTTCGAGGAGGTGAGCCCCGGCCCGCCCCGCCAGCCCGCGTTCGAGCGTCGCTCCCCAGTGCCTTCGCACAGGCTCGGTTGTAACCACGAACAGCGCACCGCCGGCAGGCAGGAACTCGGCGACGCGCCCCAGCAGCCCGGGCTCGATCACGGCCACCAGGGTCGCTGGCGGGGGAGTTGGCAATGGTTGGCTGATGCGCGGCACGGTGGCTTCCAGTGTAATTTAAACATTGGGCCCTGGGATTCAATGCCTTCGCGCGAACCATCGGAGAACTTCGATTTCATCATCATCGGCGCCGGCATTGCCGGGCTGCGGGCGGCGCTCGAGCTTCCCCATGAGGCGCGCACCTTGATGCTGGCCAAGGATGCGCGCGCCGAATCCGCCACCGAGTACGCGCAGGGGGGCATTGCCGTGGTGACCAGCGCCGACGACAGCGAGGCCCTGCATGCCGCCGACACCATCGCCGCCGGTGACGGATTGTGTCACGCGCCCGCGGTCGAGGTGCTGGTGCGCTCAGGCGGCCGGGCGCTCGAGGAACTGCTGGCCTGGGGGGCGGAGTTTGACCGCGGGCCCGCGGGCGAGCTGGCCCGCACCCAGGAGGCGGCGCACTCGCGCCGCCGCATCCTGCACGCCCACGGCGACTCGACCGGACGCGAAATCGCGGCCACCCTCAGCCGGCAGGCGGAAAAATTAGGGGGGCTCGAATGGCGTCCGCACTGCGAGGCACTTGCCCTGGTGGTCGACGACGGAGCGGCAGGAGGCTTGTTGTACCGCGACGGCGCGGGCGCGGTGCGGCACGCGCGGGCGCGGGCGGTGCTGGTCGCCACGGGCGGCTTGGGGCAGCTTTATCGCGACACCACCAACCCGAGCGTCGCCACCGGCGACGGCCCCGGCCTCGCCTACCGCGCCGGCGCCGAGTTGCGCGACATGGAGTTCGTGCAGTTTCATCCCACCGCGCTGGCGCTCGCCGGGGCGCCGCGATTTTTGCTGTCCGAGGCGCTGCGCGGCGAAGGCGCGGTGCTGCGCAACGCCAAGGGCGAGAGGTTCATGCTGGCCGCGCATCCGGCGGCCGAGCTGGCGCCGCGCGATGTGGTGGCGCGCGCGGTCGAGAGCGAAATCCGGCGCACCGGCGCCGCCTGCTACCTGGACGCGACCGGCCTGGGGCGGGAACAACTAGAACGGCATTTCCCGCGGATCACGCGCGTACTCGGCGAGTACGGGTTGCGGCTGGCCGACGACGTGGTTCCGGTGCGTCCGGCGGCACATTACGCCATGGGCGGCATTGCCACCGGCCTCGATGGCGCCACCACGATGGCGGGATTGTATGCCGCCGGCGAGTGCGCCTGTACCGGCGTCCACGGCGCCAATCGGCTGGCCAGCAATTCCCTGCTCGAGGGTCTGGTGTTCGGCGCCCGCGCCGGGCGCGCCATGGCCGGCGCGGCTCGATCCCAGCCGTCATCGGGCGCGGGCGTGAACGCCGCCCTGGCTGAGGCAAGTGAAACGCCTATGGACGAACTGCGCACCGCCATGAGCGAGGGTGCGGGCGTGGTGCGCAACGGCGCGGGCCTGGCCGCGGCGGCCAGCCAACTGGAGCGGCTCGCGGCCCCCGGCTCGAGCCTCGCTCTCACTACGGCGCAAGCCGTCGTGAGAGCGGCGGCCGCGCGGCACGAAAGCCGGGGAGCGCACTTTCGCGAGGACTTCCCGGCGCCGTCATGCGCCTGGACGCGGCGCCACTCGCGTCAACGCTTGGGCGCGGGGGTGGATTTCGTCGAAATGAAAGGATCGCCGGTGTCGGGCGGTCCGCCAGGCGTGTCCGAGTCCTCCGGCTGACGCCATCCGTAATCGCTGCGACTGGGGCGCTGCGCGAACTGCAAGCGGAAAATCCCCCAAACCAGCAGCGCGACCGCGGCCACAATCAGCGCCGGCTCCAGGGCCGCCCAGTAGTAGCCCTGAATGTGACGCAGCAAATGGCGGCCCAAATAGATCGCGAGGACGCCGTCGAGAGCGTAGCGGAGGCCGCGCCCCAGCGCCACCGAAAACCGGAAGCGCGAGATGGGGACGTTCATGACCCCGGCCGAGAAAACGAACGGCGCATAGGGGAACGGCGGCGGGAGCACGGCTGCCACGCCGACCGGAATCGCGCCCAGCTTATCCGTCCAGGTTTCGATCCGGCACAGCAATTTCGGCGGAAAGCGCTTGCGCAGCAGCTCGCCGCCGCCGCGCCGCCCGATGCGGTAGCTGGCCAGGGCGCCGAGCACCGAACCCACCGTGGCCACCAGCACCGCCACCGCCGCCCAGACGATGGTCTGCTTGGCGACAATGAAACTGATCAGCGCAATATCGTTGATGCCGGGCAGCAACCAGAGCAGTGAGCCATCGAAGAGAGTCAGGGCAAAGACGCCGACCAGACCCATGGTCTTGGCGAGCTCGCCGAGCGTGCGCACTATGTCGAGCAGAACTTTCATGCTTCTCTGACGCTACGGCAATTGTGGGCGAGTACCAGTCGCTGCTTATGCCGCCGCCGCGCGTTTGCGGGCGCGACGGTCCTTGCCGAAAATATACGCTATTCCGATGCCCAATATATAGAGGCCAATCATCGGTGCTGCGAAAACAATCATAGTCGTGAAGTCGGCGGTCGGAGTAATGATCGCGGCCAGCACGAATATAACTAGCACCGCATAGCGAAAGTTCGCAATCAGGAACCGGGCACTCACAATTCCGAGCAGCGAAAGAAAGAAAATAAGGGTGGGCAATTCAAAGATGAGTCCCAACCCCAGCACTACCGTCGCAAACAGATCGAAGTACTCGTTAATGTTAATCTGCGGGGTAAAACGGTGGGCGTAGCCGATCAGAAAGTTGAGCGCAATGGGGAAAGCGTAAAAGTAGGCGAATGCCCCTCCCAGGATGAAGAGCAGCGAGGTGAACAGAACAAACGGCACCACGTAGCGGCGCTCGCGCGGGTACAAACCGGGCGCGATGAAGCGCCAAACCTGATACAGCACCCAGGGCGAGGCCAGGAACAAACCGGCGATCAGGCCCAGCTTGACGTACAGATTGAAGGGATCGATGGGATTGAAGTAGACCAGATGCTGGTCCAGCCCGTGCGCTTTGAGGATGGTCGAAATCGGCTTCTCCATGAAGCCGTAAATGCGGTCGGCGTAGGCGAAGCAGAAGAAGAAGGCGAGCACGACTCCGATCAGGGCGCGGAAAAGGCAGCGCCGCAGTTCCTCAAGGTGCTGCAGAAACGACATGGCCGAGGCTTCAATCGAGTTGGAGCCGAGCGGGGGCGCGTCCGAACGAAACCGGTCAAGCAGGGCCATTGGACTCATGAATACGCGCTACCGTGCCCTCGACCGCCGGCGTGGGCTTGGCCTCCAGGGCGGCCTGAGCCTCGAGACGCTTCTGTTGCTGCTCGTGGATTTCCAGATTGCGAATTTCATCCTCGAGCGAGTAGCGAAACTCGTTGCTGGCCTTACGCAGTTCGGCCATCACTTTGGCCACGGTGCGGGCGATCTCGGGCAAGCGCCGGGGTCCAAACACAAGTAGCGCCAACATGGCGAGGAAGAGCAGCTCCATACCAATCTCCATTATAGGCGCGGGCCCCGCCCGGCTGCCGCCGGGCACCCGCTTGCGCGCAGTGCCGGTTTGGGGGCCCCTTCGCCCCAAACCGGCTCTGCGCGCTTGCTTGGCGCGGGCCCCGCCCGGCTGCCGCCGGGCACCCGCTTACGCACAGTGCCGGCTTGGGGGCCCCTTCGCCCCAACCGGCTCTTCGCGTTATCCGCCGCTTGGAGACACCGAAGGCCCACGCGGGCGTTGCGCGCCGTCGCGCTACGGGATTGCACGAAGCTGTCGGGCGGCGGCAGCCGCGCGGGGGCACGCGAATACGATATAATTCAGAAAAGTGGAGCGGCGGGTCGCACCAGGGTTTCCCTCATGAAAAAGCTTCGGACGTTGCTGACGGTGGTGGCGGTTATGGGCGCGGGAGCGTTGATCGGTGCCCGGTTTGGACCATCGGTCGAGTCCACTTCAGTGGCCGCCGCCTCGGTCGGAGCGAGCGGCACCGGCGCCGACAACAGCGAAGCTGAAATTCAGAACGATCTGCGCGAATTCGCCCGCGTATACAGCCTGGTCGAAGCCAACTATGCCGCGCCCGTAAACCCCAGCACCGCGATTTACAATGGCGCGATTCCGGGGATGCTGCGGCAACTCGATCCTCACTCGAATTTCTGGGATCCCAAGGGTTTCGCGAAAATGATGGAAGACCAGGAGGGGCGCTACTCCGGGGTCGGGATGTTGATCGGCGCGGTCGACGCGCGCAATAACCAGAGCCGGGTAGTGCAGCCGTTCGAAGGCACGCCCGCCTTCAAGGCCGGTATTCGTCCCTGGGATCTAATCATGGCCGTGGACGGAAAATCCACCGTCGGGTTGTCGACCGATCAGGTCGCGACCATGCTGAAGGGACCCAAGGGCAGCACGGTGACAGTTTCGGTGCAGCGGGTGGGCCATGAGAACCTGCTGAATTTTAATCTGGTGCGGGCCGACGTACAGCACAACAGCATTGACTCGACCTACACGATCGAACCCGGCGTCTATTACATCCACCTCACCGGCTTCACCGATACGTCGACCTCCGAGATGGCGGCGATTCTCAATCATGCCCTCGACAACGGCGCCATCAAAGGCGTGGTGCTCGACCTGCGCGGAAACCCGGGCGGCGTGCTCACGCAGGCGCAAGGCATCGCCGATTTGTTCCTGGCGAAGGACCAGGTCATCGTCAGCGACCACGGCCGCAATTCACCCGAGCAGGTGATGACCGCCACCCGCGGCAACGGCGGCAACGATTTCCCGCTGGTCATCCTGGTCGACAATATGACCGCGAGCGCGGCCGAGATCGTCTCCGGCGCGGTGCAGGACCACGACCGCGGCCTGATCGTCGGCCAAACCACCTTCGGCAAAGGCTTGGTGCAATCGGTGATGCGTCTGCAGGATGGCACCGGACTGGCGCTGACCACCGCCCACTACTACACCCCCAGCGGACGACTGATCCAGCGCCCGTACGAAGGCCTCTCGCTCTACGATTATTTTTACGTGCACGATCAGAACCAGGCGCCGCCCGGCAAGCGCGAGGTCAAGATGACCGATACCGGGCGCACCGTGTACGGCGGAGGCGGCATTACTCCGGACGTCATGCTCCCGGCCGAGCACTTGAACGACTTCCAGCAGATGATCCTGGACCGCACCGCGTTCATCGAATTCACCGACGACTACCTGGCTAAGCGCGATACCGTGCCCCAAACCTGGATGCCCGACGACTCGACCGTGCGCGACTTCGTCACCTTCCTGGCTGGCCAGCACGTGGTGCTCAAGCCCGCCGATGTGGCCGCCAATTCCGCCTGGCTCAAGGAACAGATCCGATTCAGCGTCATCTCGACCCTCTACGGCCTCAACGACGGTCGCAAGACACTGATGCAAGTGGATCCGGAAGTCGCGAAAGCGGTGACCTTGCTACCGCAGGCCCAGGCGCTCGAGGCTCACGCTCGGACGGTATTGGCGGCGCGGCAAGCCGCGCATTAGCTCCCACGCGCCCAACTCGGCGAGCGAGGTGAGCACGAACTCACGCTCACGATAGCGCGGGTGGGGCAGGGTGAGGTCGCGCGTTGCCACACGGGTGCCGCTGTAGGCAACAATATCGATGTCAACCGTGCGCGGTGTTCGCGGCCCGCGGCTCGCCGAATGTCCCCGGTGGCGCCCGAGGGCAGACTCGATCCGCCGTAAACGGCGCAAGAGCGTGTGCGGCAGCAAGCGGGTTTCGGCCTTCACCACGCAATTTAGAAAAAGCGCGCGTCCCGTGGCCGACCGCGGCCGCGTGGCGCGGATCCGGCTCACCGCCCTCACCTGAAGCCCGGCGGCGGGCAGCGCGGCGAGAGCGCGCGCGAGATGAGCGCGTTTTTCGCCGCGGTTCGAGCCCAGCGAAAGATAGACAGTCACTCCTGGAATAACGTCGGCTGGGCGGCGTTGCGTTCGGGCGGCGCAATTTGGAAATGCTTGTAAGCGAGAGCCGTGGCCACGCGCCCGCGCGGCGTACGGTTGAGAAAGCCAATCTGCATCAGGTATGGCTCGTAGATTTCCTCAATCGCATCGGGCTCCTCCGCCATGGAGGCGGCCAGCGTGTTCACACCGACCGGGCCGCCGTCGTATTTCTGCATTAACGTCAGCATGAGGCGGCGATCGGCTTCGTCGAAGCCATACGCGTCAACCTCGAGCAGAGCCAGCGCCTCTTCGGCGACGGTGGCGGTGATTTCGCCCTGGGCGCGCACCTGGGCGTAATCGCGCACCCGGCGCAGCAGCCGGTTGGCGATGCGCGGCGTGCCCCGGCATCGGCGCGCCAGCACAGCGGCGCCCTCAGCTTGAATGGGCACGTTGAGAATGCGCGCCGAGCGGCGGATGATCACGTCGAGGTCGCGGGGCTCGTAGAACTCGAGCCGGAGAATGAGGCCGAAACGCGAACGCAAGGGCGCCGAAACCAATCCGGCGCGGGTGGTGGCGGCGACGAAGGTGAAGGGCTTAAGTTCGAGCGAGTGGGTGCGCGCCGCCGGCCCCTGGCCGATCATGATGTCGAGCCGGTAGTCCTCCAGCGCCGAATAGAGGATCTCCTCAAGCTGTGGCTGGAGACGGTGGATCTCGTCCACGAAGAGCACTTGGCGCGCCTGGAGGTTGGTCAGAATGGCGGTGAGATCGCCCTTGATCTGGATCAGAGGCCCGGCCGTAGGCTGGAAGGCGGCGCCCATTTCCGCCGCGATGATCGAAGCCAGCGTGGTCTTCCCCAGCCCCGGCGGGCCGTAGAGCAGAACGTGATCGAGCGGCTCGCCGCGGCTGCGCGCGGCCTCGATGGCGAGGGCGAGCTGATTCTTGAGCTTGAACTGGCCAATGAATTCGTCCAGCGTTTGCGGGCGCAGATTCTGCTCGAAGCGCGACTCGTCATCGCCGGCTTCGCCGCGAATCAGTCGCCGGTCGGTGCCCGTGGCCATGCTTAAGAATATACCGGGCGCGCGCCCATCAATGCTGGGAGGCTGGCGCCAGTACCACCAGTTCGACGCGGGTGCCGGAGTCGAGGCTGAAATCCCCCTTGGGGGTGGAGATGGTGCTGCCGGACGTTTCATTGCCCTGGATGCGGAGGGGCGATCCACTGCTGGCACGCGAGGCGGCGGAGATGGCACCGCTGCCGGCGTTGGACACAGCGCTGCCATCGCTATTGACCACGCGGGCCATGTCGCCCTGCCCGATAACCGTCGGCATCTCCGGCGTGGCGTTGCCGTTGCCGACCCCATCCATGCCGACCCGCGACCCGCGATCGTCGCTGGCGGGTGCGTTATTCGGCATCGCCATGGGCATTGGGTTCGGGCCGGGGCCGCTGTCGTACATATTCGGCGCGGGCGTCGGAATGACGGTGGCGATCGCCGCGCGCAGCGGGATGTTGGCGCCCTGTTTGGTCGTGGCCTGATCAAAAAGCACGCCAAGATGCGAGGGAGACTTGTTGCTCTCCGCCGCCGTCACCTCCGTAACATGGCCGGTGAGCGTGGTGCCCTTGGGGATAATCTTGATCCCGTTCTGCTTCACATCAGAGGTGGTGACAGCGGTGACCTTGTCGCCAACATGGGCGTGCTTGGTTTCGAGCTTCGTTTTGAGCTCGGCACTTACCTTGGTGCCGGCCATCGGCGCTTGCGCAACGAGTGTTGCGGCCGCCAGCGCCATCATCCCGATTCCACCTGATAACCGCATTGATATACTCCCGGTCGGATTAGATGCTACTGGTTTGCACTTGGCTTCACCACCTTGCCTTGGTAGACCACCGTGGTGAGATGGCTCACGGCGTTGATGTCGGCCAGTGGATTGCCCGTCATGGCCACGAGATCGCCCTCCTTGCCGACGGCCAAGGTGCCGAGTTGATCCAGTTCCAGCAGCGCGGCGTTGTTCTTAGTCGCGGCGGTCAGAGCCTGTTGGGGCGTGGCGCCATGGTTTACTTCGCTCACAACCTCATTGTAAATGGTGCCGGTGCCGGGAGCGTAGGATTGGTCGGAGCCCGCATCCATGATGACGCCCGAACGCAATGCCAGCTGGAAGCTGGCCATATGTTTGGTGGCGAGTTCATGTGCTTTGCGCAACGTGTATTCGGGCATGTGCATGCGAGCGCCGTTGGCGAGCAGGTTGTCGACGACATAGATGGTGGCGTCCATCACCTGGTGATGCGCCTTCATGTAATCGAGCGCTTCCTGATCAAGGTCGGAGCAGTGCTCGCAGGAGTCAATACCGGCGTGCAGGGCGTCGAGAATCGCTTGCAGGTTTTCATCGTGGGCGGCGACCTTGAGGTGATCACCATGTGCGACTTGAACGATCGTCGCCATTTCGGCGGGGCTGAGTTGCTCGCTGCTGAATTGGTCGGTGGGCGAGAGCACTCCGCCCGAGGCCATGATCTTGATCACCTTGGCGCCGTACTTGACCTGCAGATGCACCGCTTTTTCCGCGTCGGCGACGGAATTGATGAATCCATGCAGGGGGTTGTAATAGTCGTCGAGGGGAAATTGCGGAGGCAGGGTAAGAAAGTCGGCATGGCCGCCGGGAATGGAGATGGCGTGCGCGGCGGGGATGATGTGCGGCCCGGGAATGGCGCCCTGATCAATGGCGTCGCCCAGGGCGACGTCGATAAATCCGTCGGTGCCGAGAACGCGCATGGCGGCGACGCCGGACTCCCGCGCGTAGGCGACGTCGCGACTGCCCATGAGCGCGGCCAGCGCATAGGATGGGCTGGCGCCGAAAGCGCCCGCCGCGATATGGGTATGGGCGTCCAGCAGCGAGGGCATGACGGTGTCGGCCGAGAGGTCTACCAGTTCGCTGCCCGCGGGCTGCGCCAGGTTGGCGCCCACGGCGGTGACGGTGCCGTTGGTGATGATGATCTCACCGCGATCCATCGGCGCCTGCGTGGTGTCGAAGATCAGCCTGCCACTCTTCACAAACATCGTGTGCGGGGGCGCCTGGGCGAACCCAACGCCGGCCAGCGCAAAAGCGAGAGATACACCCACAGCGGTTTTCATGCCCGCCAGCATGGCACACTCGGCATACCGGGAGCAAACGGCGCTCCTGCGACGTTTGGCCGAAGACCAATTGCACAGCCGCAATGAACACCTGAAAAAACCGGGACCGGGCGGTGGCCCTTGGCTTGCATCTAATTGGGTGGCATGAAGTTTCTGCTGCGGTCTGCGATTGGCTTACTGGTGCTTGGCATTGCCCTTCTGGCGACGACATCGGCGCCGGGGCGAGCGGCCATGTCGGTGAACGACATCGTAGATCACATGGTAGAAATGAATGCCGCGCGCGCCAGTTCGCTGCGTGCCTATACCGCCATCCGAACCTACCACGTGGTTTATGACGGCCTGGCGCACGATACCGCCGACATGACCGTGCGCATGGAGTACGTCGCGCCCGGGCCGAAAGTACTTACGCTTGTATCGCAATCCGGGTCCTCCATGTTGCGGCGCCACGTCCTCGACCCACTCCTGAAAATGGAGCGCAAGGAGGCCCTGATCGAGAGCCTCGAGGGCAGCGCGATTGTGCCTGCCAACTACGAATTTTCGCTGGTCGCCGATGTTCCGCAGCCCGACGGCGACGGCAACTATTTGCTCGATGCCAAGCCGCGGAGGTCCGACCGCTTCCTGTTTCGCGGCCGGATTTGGGTGAGCGCGCAGGATTATGGCATAACCCGGGTTGATGGCGAGCCGGTACACTCGCCCTCGTGGTGGGTCACCGATTCGGCCTTCCAGTACCGCAGCCAGCACATTGGCGATTTTTGGCTGCCGGCCAGCAACGAGTGCCGTTCGCACACACGCTTTTTCGGACGGGCGCAGCTTTCCATCACCTATGACCACTACCAGTTCACGTCGGTTCTGCCGGTGACCCAGGTGGTCGCCTCAAATGGGAGCCGTCCTTGAGGTTACGGCGCTGGCTGGGACCGCTGGGCCGCTACCGGCCCGGTTTTTTTCGCCGTGACATGGCCAGCGGGTTCGTCAATTGCGACTGGATGGTGCCTGGATGGCTGCGGCTGCCGCTGCTGCAAAGCCCGGAAGAGAAGCTGCTGTGCGCCCTGCCGCTGGCCGGAAAAGTGGTCTATGACATTGGCGCCCACCGCGGCAGCTATGCCCTGTTTTTCTCGCGTCAGGTCGGGGCGACAGGTTCGGTCGTGGCATTCGAGCCGGCACCTGGAAACTTCGACAAACTGGCCCGGAATCTCGCGCTCAACCACATAATCAACGTGCGCGCACTGCCGCTGGCCCTGGGCGCGGAGCGCGAAGTGAGGGAGGTGTTTGCGCTTCCCGGTATGTCGACCACCGCCTCGCTGGCAGCCGATGCGCAGACGCCATTTCGCCGCAGCGTGGGCCGAGCCCAGGTCGAGCGGCTGGATGATTTGGTGGCTCCGCTCGATTTGCCGGCGCCGGATTTTGTGAAAATTGACGTCGAAGGCTTCGAGTTGGACGTGCTGCGCGGCGCCCGCGGCACCCTGGCCCGCTATGGTCCCGATTTGATGGTCGAGATCCACGGCGCCAACCACGCCCTGAAGGCGCAGCGCGTCGAGGCAATCTCCGAGCTGCTGCAGCCGCTGGGCTATCGCCTCATCCATACCGAGAGCGGCCGCGACGTTGAGCCGGCCGTGAACGGCATTGCCGCCGGCCACCTCTTTGGCCGTCGGGTCGCGGTCCCGGTTTAGTGCGCGGGCCCAAGCGCGGCGAGCGCCGCGCGGCCGCCGCTTCGGGTGCGGCCGGTGCGGCCTTCGTTATGTTTGCAGGATGCCGGTGCGGAAGGGCGGGATGTCGGGGTTGAGCGCGGCCACTTCGAGCGCGGCGGTCAGGCGTTGCCTGGTGTCTTCCGGGGCGATGATCGCGTCGAGCCAGAGGCGGGCGGCGCCATAGCGGGGGTCGGACTGGGCGTCGTAGCTGGCCCGGATAGACGCAAGCAGCTCTTCCTTTTCCTGGGGCGCGAGGGCATGGCCGGTCTTTTCGAGTTGCTTGACCTTGATGTCGAGCAGCGTGCCGGCGGCCTGATCGCCCCCCATCACCGCGTACCGCGCGGTCGGCCAGGCGAACAGAAACCGGGGATCGTAGGCGCGACCGCACATGGCGTAATGGCCGGCGCCAAAGCTTCCGCCAATGATCACGCTGAGTTTGGGAACCACGCTGTTCGCGACCGCATTCACCATCTTTGCGCCGGCGCGGATGATGCCCTGGGCCTCGACTTCCTTGCCCACCATGAAGCCGTTGACGTCGTGAAAGAAGACCAGCGGAATGCGCGCCTGGTTGCAGTCCATGATGAAGCGCGCGGCTTTGTCGGCGCTCTCGGGATAAATCACGCCGCCGAATTCAATGCGTTTGTCGGCGCGCTTAACCGCCTTCTTCTGGTTGGCGACAACGCCGACGGCAAACCCGCCGAGGCGCGCGTAAGCGCACACGACGGTCTGACCGAACTCGGCCCTGTACTCGTCCATCGGCGAGCCGTCGAGTATCGCCGCCAGTAAATCGCGGACGTCGTACTGCTGTTGCGGATCGCTTGGGACGAGGCTCGCCAAATCCTGGCGGACGGGCGCGACCGCGGCAATCCGATCGAAGGGCGAGGCCGGAGGGGGTCCGAAACGCCCGACCAAGTGCCGAATGCGCTCGAGGCAGCTCTCATCCGTGGGCTCGCGAAAATCCACCGTGCCGCTTACCGCGGCGTGGAGACGCGCGCCGCCGAGTTCCTCGCTGCCGACAACCTGGCCGATCGCCGCCTGAACCAGAGCCGGCCCGGCGAGGTAAAGGCCGGAGCCTTCGGTCATCAGAATCGTGTCGCACATGACCGGCAGGTACGCGCCGCCCGCCACGCAGCTTCCCATGATGGCGGTGATTTGCGGAATACCCGCCGCCGAGATGACAGCGTTGTGGCGGAACACGCGGCCAAAGTCGTCGATATCGGGAAAGACCTCGTCCTGCAGCGGCAGGAACACGCCCGCCGAATCCACCAGATAAATAATGGGCAGGCGGTTTTCTAGCGCGATCGTCTGGCAGCGCAGCACCTTCTTCGCCGTCATCGGGAAAAACGCCCCGGCCTTGACGGTGGCGTCGTTGGCGATGATCATGGTCCAGCGTCCGCTGATGCGGCCCAGCCCGCAGACCACGCCGGCGGCGACAGCGCCGCCCCATTCCTCATACATCCCCCAGGCGGCAAACAGGCCGATCTCGAGGAACTCGGCGCCGGAATCGATGAGCTTGGTGACGCGCTCGCGCGCCGTCAGCCGGCGCTTATCGTGCTGGCGTTGAATCGCCCCGGCGCCGCCGCCGAGGCGCAGCGCGGCTTCCTCGCGGCGCAGATTCTCGACCCGCTCGGCGATCGTCATAAACTAACTGGCGTTCATCGCGGCGAGGAAGTCGCCGTTGCTCTTGGACTTCAGCAGGCGGTCGCGCAGCAGTTCCATGGATTCGGTAACCGAAAGCGGATTCAGCACCTTGCGCAAAACCCAGATGCGGTTGAGGTCGTCCTTGGGAATGAGCAGCTCTTCCTTGCGGGTGCCGGAGCGTTGAATGTCAATGGCCGGGAAAACACGCTTGTCCACGAGCTTGCGGTCGAGGATGATTTCCATGTTGCCGGTGCCCTTGAACTCTTCGAAGATCACATCGTCCATGCGACTGCCGGTGTCGATCAGAGCCGTGGCGATGATGGTGAGCGAGCCGCCTTCCTCGATGTTGCGCGCCGCGCCGAAGAAGCGCTTCGGCCGCTGCAGAGCGTTGGAATCAACGCCGCCGGAGAGCACCTTGCCGGAGGGCGGGACGACCGTGTTGTAGGCGCGGGCCAGCCTCGTGATCGAGTCGAGCAGGATCACCACGTCGCGTTTGTGCTCGACCAGGCGTTTGGCTTTTTCAATCACCATTTCGGCCACCTGCACGTGCCGGGAAGCGGGCTCGTCGAAGGTCGAGCTGATGACCTCGCCCTTGACGGTGCGCTGCATGTCGGTCACCTCTTCCGGGCGCTCGTCAATGAGCAGAACAATCAGCACGATCTCCGGATGGTTGGCCGTAATTGAATTGGCGATTGCCTGCAGCAGCATGGTCTTGCCGGTGCGCGGCGGCGCGACAATCAACCCGCGCTGGCCCTTGCCGATCGGGGTGCAGAGGTCCATGATGCGCCCGGAGACATTCTCGCGGATCGTCTCCAGCTTCACCCGCTCGGCGGGATACAGCGGCGTGAGATTGTCGAAAAGAATCTTGTTGCGCGCCTCTTCGGGAGCTTCGAAATTGAGCGCCTCGACCTTGACCAGGGCGAAGTATTTCTCGCCCTCGTGGGGGGGCCGGACCTGGCCGGAGCAGGTGTCGCCGGTGCGGAGATCGAAGCGGCGGATCTGCGAAGGCGAGACGTAGATGTCGTCCGGTCCCGGCAGGTAGTTATAGTCGGGGGAGCGCAGGAAGCCGTAGCCGTCGGGCAGGATTTCGAGCACGCCCTCGGCGAAGATGTGGCCTTCTTTTTCGCTTTGCGCCTGCAGGATTTTGAAGATCAGGTCCTGTTTGCGCATGCCGCTGGCCCCGGGAAGTTGCAGCTCACGGGCGACCTTGGCGAGTTCAGTAATGTTTTTTTCTTTAAGTTCAGCGATGGTCATGGGAGGGATTCAGAAGAGAGAGGAGGGAGGAAAAAGCGAAAGGAAGCCACTTGCGGACGCGAACGGCAGGGCAAACTCACGATTGGGGGACATACGGCCGACTCCGACCGTATAAGACCCATCATAGCACTACAAGGAACAAAAAAACAAGCGGTACCCTAATCCAAATCAACGTCGCGCAAGGGGCGCGGCTCATCCGGATTATCGCGCACTCGGCGCAGACTTTGATCGAATTTTTTCGATAAAAGATCGTCCCGGTTTTTTTCGGCACGCACCGATTGCTGGAAGCGCTGGTCGCGCTCCTCCTGCTGCTTTTGCAACAACTCGCGGCTACGGTCCAGATCTACGGTCTTCCCCCGGGGCGCCTTGTGATCGAGCACCATGCCGGTCTCAGCATCTACCTTCATCTGGGAACCACAATCGGGACAGCGCACCGAAAGGACGTCGGCCATGGCTTAATCATGCGCTTCCTGAGGGGCCGGCGCAAGCAGGGCCGTTACCGGGCATTCTCTTCGCTATAATGCCGGTCGCTTACCGCACGCAGCCGTTCGGCCGCGGTTTCAGCGGTTAGGTCGCGCTGCGGGGTGGCGAGCAATTCGTAGCCGACCAGGAATTTGCGGATCGAAGCCGAGCGCAGGAGAGGGGGCAGGAAGTGGGCGTGGAGGTGGGCCTCGGCGTTGTCGGCACCGTCGGTTAGCGCTTGGTGCAGGCCGAAAGAATAGGGCATCTCGGTACCAAAGAGGTTGTCGTAGCGGATCGTGACTTGGCGCAGAATGTCGGCCAATTGCGAAGCCTCCGTGGCGGTGAGCGCACTGAGAGAGGGGCGGTGCCGGCGGCTGACCACCAGCGTTTCGAAAGGCCAGACCGCCCAATAGGGCACAAGGGCGATGAAGCTGTCGTTTTCGCAGACCAGGCGTTCGCGGCGCTCGGCTTCGAGACGTCCGTAGGCGCAGAGCATACACTCGCCGTGGGCGCGCTGGTGTTGGATGAGCGCATGGCGTTCGCGGGCGACGAAATTGGGCACCGACTGCGACGCCCAAATCTGGCCGTGGGGATGCGGATTGCTGCAGCCCATCATGGCGCCGCGGTTTTCGAAGATCATCACGGCGTTGATTTCGTCGAGAGCGCCGAGCGCGGCGTATTGGCCGGTCCAGGAAGCGACAACGGCTTCGACGGCGGGCTGGGGCAGGCGAGAGAGGCTGAGGTCATGGCGAGGCGAGAAACAAACTACGCGACAGACGCCGGCCTCGGGCTCGGCCCGGAGCAGGGGATGGTGCGGTTGCGGTTGCGGCGACCGATTGAGCGTCAGCGCCGGAAAGTCGTTGTCGAAAACATACACGCCCCGATAGTCGGGGTTGCGTTGGCCTGACGCCCGGGGGGCACCGGGGCAGAGATAGCAATCGGGGTCGTGGACCGCGCGGGGAGTTACATCGGGAGGCGAGACCTCGCCCTGCCAGGGACGCTGCTGACGGCCGGGCGAGACCAACACCCACTCGTCGAGGAGAGGGTTGTAGCGCCGCTGCACGACATTATCGCGCGACATCGTTCTCCTCCATTTCCCGCACACCACCCGCGGGATGGCACTCCCAAATCGCCGGCTGGAGGCCGGTTGCCTCGGCATAATCGCGCGCGACACCGCCGCGGACATCGGGCACGCATTCGGGCGCCACCAGCGCCAGTACGCACCCGCCAAAGCCTCCGCCCATCATGCGTGCGCCGTAAACGCCAAGCTGCCTATTGCAGACCTCGACCATGCGGTCGAGCTCGGCGCAACTCACCTCGTAATCGTCGCGCAAGCTGCGATGCGAGGCATTGAGCAACTCGCCCAGAGCCGCGAAATCGCTTTCCGTAACGGCGGCGGCGGCGTCAACGACCCGCTGGTTCTCGCTCACCACGTGGCGGGCGCGCGCGGCGAGAACAGGCTCGAGGCGAGAAATGTCGCCCGCGCCGGCGTCGCGCAGCGATGGCACGCCGAGTTGCCGCGCCGCCCGTTCGCACTGCTCGCGGCGCAGGTTGTACTCACCGCTGGCATTGTCGTGGCGCACCTTCGTGTCGCAGACCACCAGGCTCGCGTTCCTCGGCCACGGCAACCACCGGGCTTCAAGGCTGCGCGTGTCGAGCATCGCCAGTTCGCCCGGGCGCCCATGACAGGCGATATAGAAATCCATGATGCCGCACCGCGTCCCGCTGAATTCATGACTCGCCCGCTGGCAAAGCAGCGCCAATTCAGTAAGCCCGAGTGAGGCGGAGCTTGACGCCAGCAGGCCGAAAGCCACCGCAACGGCAACCGCCGCCGAAGAACTAAGCCCGGCGCCGATTGGCACTTCGCTGTCGAGCATGATCTCGCAACCCTCGAGCTCAACCCCGGCGCGCTGCAGCAGGCGGGCGACGCCGCGCAGATCGCTCGACCAATGGGAAGGCATGATCGGCGGATCCGCCGCGTCCAGATCGAATACGGCGGCGTCCTCATACTGCGCCGATCGAATCACGACCCGGCGTCCCGTCTGAGGGGCAATCGCCGCCCGGGCCGCAAGATCAATCGCGGCGGGCATGACCCACCCCTGGTTATAGTCCGTATGCTCGCCTATTAAATTGATCCGCCCGGGGGCCCGAAACAGCCGCGGCATGCCTCAGTTTACGCGGACCAACACTACTCCATGCGGCGCAACCGTCACGGTCATTGAATCGGCCGGCGGCACGCTTTTGTTGCTCCAGAGATCGAGAATATGGCGCGGGCGCGCGACGCCGATGTCGCTCCAGCGCACCGACATGGATTGCGGTTGTTCGGAGCGGTTAAATAGCCCCACCGCGTTGCCGGAGGCGAGGTGACGGAGCCAGATCTCGGTGTCGCCGCTCTGGGCGACGCGGGTGCCCTGGCGTCCGAGTTTGTCCTGATCGACGGCGATCACGGCGCGGTTGGTGAGAATGTCGCGAATGTCCGGCTTCATGGCGGAGAGATCGTTGCCGGCTAACAGCGGCGCGGCCAGCAGCGACCACAGACTGAAGTGGGTGCGGTACTCGTCGTCGTTCATGCCACCATTGCCCACTTCGAGCATGTCGGGATCGTTCCAATGGCCGGGTCCGGCCGCTCCTTCGCGGCCGTTCTGACCGAAGCCAATGCGTGTCATCGAAGCATAGTTGTCGCTGATGTCGCCGGTCGTGCGCCAGAGGTTGCCACCCGCGGCGAAGCCCCAGCTTCCCACGTCGAGATCGCCGTACTGGCAGAGGCTAAATACAATCGGGCGTCCGGTGGCGCGTAATGCCAGCGCCATTTTCTCGTACGCCGGCTTCATCTCGTCGGCGCTGTAGACCAGGCCGGCCGAGCACCAGTCGTATTTGAGATAATCGATGCCCCAGGCGGCATAGGTGCGCGCATCCTGCTCTTCGTGGCCGAAGCTGCCTTCGTAGCCGGCACAGGTCTTGGGGCCGGGCGAGCTGTAAATGCCGAGCTTCAATCCGCGGCTGTGCACGTAAGCGGCGAGCGCTTTCATGTCGGGAAACTTGCTGTTCGCCTGGATGTTGCCCTGCGCGTCGCGCGTGCCTTCCCAGGTGTCGTCAATATTCACGTAGACGTAGCCGGCCGCCTTCATGCCGCTGCTGACCATCGCGTCGGCGGCCGCGCGCACGCCCTTGTCGTCCACCAGGGCGCGGAACTTGTTCCAACTGTTCCATCCCATGGGCGGCGTCAGCGCCAGCCCATTGGGCGGCAGAGTCACAAAGGGGGCGAGAGGGGAATGCTGCAGCTCGGGCGGCGCGTGATAGACGGTATCACTCGAGATGCGATGCAGTTCCACCGGCACAGGCGGACGCCGCGGGCCGCGCCCGACGGCGTCGGGATAGCCAGGCGGCGCGATGGTCTGTACCACGACGACGGTCAGCTTGTCGCCGTCGAGCGTGCCCTTGAAGTTTTGCAGCGCGGCATCGGGCACGAAGGGGTTGCGGGTCGAAAAGGTGATGTCATTGCCGGCGATCACGCCGTCGACTATATCGCGCCGGTCGCTTCTGTTGATGAGCAGGCCGGTGAAATTATTGCCATCCACCTTGAAGATGTAGGTGCTCTCCAGATTGATGGTTTGCGTGCCGCGATGCAACGTTTGTTCGCCTTTCCAGGTGCCGGCGATTTGCTGTGCCGCGAGCCCGGCGGGAATACCGAGAAGAATGGCGAGACAAAGCGCAAACCAATTTCGTTGGGCCATCATTATCCTCCTGCAACGATGAATTAGCGAGAATAGCTTAGCCTACCCAGAGCTAGAATGGTGGCAAGGGAGTTTGTTATGGCCAGAAAGGTCGGGTTGCGGATTCCAGAACTGGCATTTATCATCTCCACACGAGTGGCGCTGGGCGTGGGGATCGGCCTGCTGGCGGCCGGGCGCATGAACCGGCACCGCCGCCGCCGCACCGGCTGGACGCTGCTCGCAATTGGCGCGGCTACCACCGTGCCCATTGTTATGGGCGCGGTCCAGCACCGCGGGCCGTTCCGGCTTGTGGCCTAGAGCGCTCCCTCTCCGTAAGGCTCGCCGGGAGACCGAGTTGACGGCGAAGCCTCGTCTCGCGCCGGCGCATTTCACCATTGTCGGTTTCGTGGTCGAATCCGGCCAGGTGGAGGAGCCCGTGCAGCATCAGGATGCGGACCTCGACCGCCAGCGCATGGCGGTGGCGACGCGCCTGTCGTTGCGCCGTCTCGACGGAGATGGCCACATCGTTGGTTCCAGGGAAAGACAACACGTCGGTGGGCGCGTCGTGGCCCCGGTAGACTTGATTGAGACGACGGATTTCCCGATCGTTCATGGCGCGCACGCCGGCGTCACGGGGCGCGCCGGTGACCCTGCGCGCCTCGCGCCAGAATCGGCGCAGCGCGATCGCCTCCGCATGGGCATCAGACACTGTGGACTTCCTCGGCCGGAAGGAGCGGGAGCTGGCGCTGACCGGAACTCGCCTCGTGTTCCTGGTAGGCGTGCACTATGCGCTGCACCAGTTGGTGGCGCACCACGTCCACCTCGTCGAACTGCACCACACTAATGCCCTCCACCATGCCGACGATTTCGATGGCTTGCAGGAGTCCGCTGCGCCGTCCCTGGGGCAGGTCAATCTGAGTGAGGTCGCCGGTGATCACCGCCTTGGAATGAAATCCCATACGGGTCAGGAACATCTTCATTTGTTCCTGGGTCGAGTTCTGCGCCTCGTCAAGAATAATGAACGCGTCGTTGAGCGTTCGCCCGCGCATGAAGGCAAGCGGCGCAATCTCAATTGCGTTGCGCTCCAGCAGGCGCTCGACCCTCTCCGGCTCGACCAGATCGTACAGCGCGTCGTACAGTGGCCGCAGATACGGATCAACTTTTTCCTGCAGCGTGCCGGGCAAGAAGCCCAGACGTTCGCCGGCTTCCACCGCCGGGCGCGCCAGGACAATGCGGCTGACCTGCTTCGAGTTGAGCGCGGCCACGGCCATCGCCACCGCGAGGTAGGTCTTGCCGGTGCCGGCTGGGCCAACGCCGAAGACCATGTCGTGGTTTTCGATGGCGTCAAGATAGCGGCGCTGGTTGACCGTCTTCGGCTGCACCACTTTCTTGCCGAACGAACGCTGTTTGCCGCTGCGGGCGAGCGAGGCCAGGCTCGACTGCGGATCGTCGACCACCATCTGCACCAGGCTGCGCAGATCGCCGTTGGGAAACTGCATGCCCTCGGCGTGGAGTTGGGCGTAGTCGGAGAATATTTCCTCGACCCGCTTGACGCCGGCTTCCGGGCCCTCCAGCTCGATGGCATGGGGCCCGAGGCGCACGCGAACCTGCAGGCGGCTTTCGAGGAGGCGAAGGTTTTCATCGAGCGTGCCGAATAGGCTCTCGATGCCGGGACTGAACTCGATGGTTCTAGTCATGAATTGCTTTGAGCTCAGACTACTACATTTACCCGCGCTTGGCTATTGGCCGGGCGACCCAGCTTGGGCGGGACTGGCACTCCGGACCGCCAGCAGTTGGCGGCGGAGGGCTCGCCGTGTAGCCGGCTGCTGGTAAGCTCCCCCCCATTCCGAAGCCGGAGGGATCGCCGAGAATTGCGGCATTCCCACCTTGGCGGCATGGCTCTCGCTGCTTGTCTGCCGCGTAGACTTCTGGGCCGGCGGCGAGGCGCCACCGAAACGGGTGGGGTCGGGAATATTTATTATTCAAAAAGTACACTTTTTGCGCTCCTCATCACACATATAGACATAGGGGTAAGTGCAATGAGCCACCGGGAGCCAGTCAATCAGTCGTGCGATAACCGGGCGCGGCGAACGTTTCTTGGGCAATAGGGCGGGGCTGCGGCGCTCGCGCTCAAGTCATCCGCACACGCATCGATTAGGTGGAACGACCGAGCTGAAGAGGCGCGTCGGCTGCGCGTGGCAGCGGCGGAAGAGGAATTCGAGGTGTCGGCAGTCTCACAGGGCGGGAATGGCGACGAGTCGCGCTATTCGGACCGCATTGGCAGCTACTCGAAAGGCTTGCCGCACAATAGTTTGGGCGAAGTCGAACCGGGTGCCTATCGGCGGTTTCTCGAAGCGGTCGAGCGGCAAAGCACCGAAGCATTTGAAAATGTGCCTCTTGGCGGCGATCAGGCGCTTGTCAATCCGATGGCCGGGGTGGCATTCGACCTTGAAGGCGTTGATATTCAGAAATTGGCGTGCCCTGCATCCCCAGAGCTGGCCAGCGCGACCCGAGCGGCGGAGATGGTCGAGTTGTATTGGATGGCGCTGCTGCGCGACGTCAACTTTAGCGCTTACGAAACCGACGCAAGGGTGACTGCGGCGGCCCAGGAACTGAGCGGACTCACCGCTTTCAGTGGCCCACGCGATGGTAGCGGGCGCGTTACCGGAATCAACCTGTTTCGTGGTTTTGCCAGCAGCGACCGAATCGGACCATATATATCGCAGTTGTTCTTGACGCCATTTGCTTACGGCCAATATTTGATGGACGGGCGAATTACGACGTTTGCCGCTGGGGCTGATTACCTCATCGAGCCGGGTGCCTGGTTGGCTTGTCAGAACGGGCAAGGTCCCTTTGGCAAGCCGAAACTCGATGGCGAGCCGCGGTACTTTCGCAACGGTCGAGATCTGGCGGCGTACGTTCATAGCGATCAGGTTTGCCAGGCATTCTACAACGCCGGATTGCGGTTGTATGCGCTGGGGGCGCCGGCTAATCCTGGCAATCCGTACTTGCGGCTCTCGCGCCAGACCGGGTTCGCAACTTTCGGCCCGCCGCATTTCTTGACGTTGCAGGCGGAGGCGGCGCTTCGGGCGATGAAGGCGGTATTTTTTCAGAAATGGTTCGTGCATCGCGCCTTGCGGCCGGAAGCGTACGGCGGCCTGGTGCATATGAGCCGGACAGGACAGGCGAGCTATCCACTCGATCCGAGCGTGCTGAATTCCCAGGCGCTGGCGGAAACAGCAGCACGGCATGGCAGCTTTCTTTTGCCGCAAGCGTTTCCGGAAGGATGCCCGCAGCACCCGTCGTACACCCAGGCGCATGGAGGAGTGGCGGGCGCGTGCGCGACGATTCTAAAAGCGGCGTTCGACGGAACGGCGAATTGGGAATCCCTGGCGGGAGGGCTAATGGAATCCAGCAGCGACGGCCTTTCCTTGGTTCGCCACAGCGGTGAAAATGACTCGCTGGCGACAGTGAATAGCGAGATCGAGAAGTTATGCGGCAACATCGCGCTGGCGCGGAATTTTGCCGGCGTTCACTGGCGTTCGGACTACGTACAGGGGCTGCTGCTTGGCGAGGCAATGGCGCTCACGATTCTAGCCGACCAGCGGGAGATTTACGGGGAACAGTTCAGGGGTTTCGAGATTAGCAGGTTCGATGGCCGAGTGGTGACGGTTTGAGAAGGAGAATGTTATGAAAATAGACCGGCGCGTTCCCAGATCACAGACCGGGAAAATCGCTTATCGTTTCGCAATTGTACTGGCTTTGACAAGCCTGCCCCTGGTTGCGTGGACGTGGCTCTCGCCAGTGCGGCACGCTGCGTCAGCAACGAAACGGCAGCAGCCGGCGCAGACAACAAATCTTAGACACGGCGCGCGTACCATGCCAATGAAGACGGTTCAGAGTCTGGTCTGCAGTCTTTGGAGGACAGACGGCGACACGGTGGCCAAGATTCACATTAAGAACGCGGTTACTACTGTGGCCATCGCGGTCACGCCGACGTTGTACATGGATGACGGCACAGCGTTGGTACTTGCGCCGGTCGAGGTGCCGGCGTCGGGCGAGATTACGTTGCAGCTCAACCAGGCGCTGGCGCAAGCGCCTGGCCGCTTTGCCGGGCACATTTCGACCCAGGGGAGCGCTCGGCTTGATTATCTCTGGGACGGCGGCGGTCACATTACGGCGTCCATGAATTTGAAGGATATTGTGCATAGTTTGTCGTTCTCGCAACCATTTGTGATCGCGGGTCCGGCGACGGCAATGAACATGGGCACCACGTCGTCTGGGTTCGGGAAGTGGAGGGCGGTGAACGCGCGATATAGCCTGCCGCGTAAGAGCGCTTTGTTGAGTCAGATGGAGGCCGGGGGTGAGAGTGCGATGCTGCTCGGGTTGTGGTGGAAACATGACGCGGGGGTGCGCGGATATTTTACAATGGGGAACTCAACTGCAATGCCGATCACGGCGCGTTACCGGTTGAGCGGGCGCTTAGGCACGACGCTTGGATGGCGCGAGATCGAACTCGGCCCGCATGCGCTGCAGCGATTCGAAATCGAGCATGAGGCCGCCGGATTGCCCGGCAACGAGATAGCCGGGGGTGGAATTGAGGCGCAGCAGCTCGGCCCGCGTGCGCCCGGATCGAGTGGCGGATTGACCGCGGCTGGCTGGCTTGAGAATCAAGCCGAAGGATTTTCTGCCAATATTGAATTCGCAATGGCACATATGGCAATGGGCGGAGCTGAAGACGGCGGTGATAGCGGAATCGGCAATTTAACGGCCGGACCGACGACGATAACGCTCGCTGCCGCCGGGCTGATGTTGGCGAAACCAATGGAGGCCGACCACTTCCCAGCGACAACGCGCTTCGCGCCGTATGGTTTTCTCCGGAATTCTACGGGCCATTCTCTCGATGTGGCCGTAAACATGAACCTCGGCATGGGCGGTATGGATGGCATGGGTGCCATGGACACAACGAGAACAATTCCGACGACGCCGCCGCTGCAGCTGGAACTCGCGCCGGGCGAGTTGCGGGAATTGCCACTCATGGATCTGGCGCGCCGAATGGCGCATGATATGGGAGAGGATGTGGATGGGATGGAAGGAGCGATGCTGAACTGGTCGGCGAGCTTTAGCGGTTTCGGCGGGGACTTGCTGATGACGACGGGAAGCACCGATCAGACAGGCAACTATGTTTTCGAGGTGATGCCGCAGCGCGTAAAGCCGAGCGTGGGCGAACAGTTGCCATATTGGAACACGGCCGGCGCAAACGACACCATGTTCTCGCTTTGGAATGCGGGTACGACCGCTCAGGATCTGATTCTAGCGTTGACAACAGCTGACGGCAGCCATACCTACAACTTGCCGATTCATCTGGCACCTGGCACATCGACAATGGTGGATCTGGTCATGCTGCGCGCGGCTGGCACGCCAGACCAGGATGGCAATCTTTTGCCAGCAGACGCAACGGATGGGAGCGCCTCTCTGCGGCCCGCGAACATGCCGCTACCGGGCCCAAACGGCCTGATCAAAATGGCAAAAACCGGCCCACCGCAAATGAATGTGGTGCTCAGCTTCGGGATTTTCAACGTCGAGACGGCGACCTGCTGTACCGATTGCGGTGCCTGCGACTTTTTCTCGTGCCCGCAGGTCTTTGTGGACGCCATCGCGATCGGCGATTCGGTCGCGCCGGTGATGACAGCAGAAGGCAGCAACAGCGGCGAGTGGGACTGCTCCGCAGACGCAAGCTGGGATTGGGATTCGGGTTTTTATAGCAGCAACGGGGACGGCACTTTCACCGGCACAGGCGTCGGCGCGAGCGACATGACCGGCACCGTCTTCGACGTAGAGGTATTCGATGACCGTGATCCTTACTGCATAGAAGGCTGCGCAGTGGGCGCGATATCGGCGCTGGGCGGCGGCGTGGTAGCACCGACAATTTCTGGGCCGAATACTGTTTGGTGGTTTGGTGGAGCGTCACCGACTGGTTATTCGACCGAAATCACTTTGACGGCTACGCCTGCTGGTTCGTGCAGTTGGGTCCTGGGTACAGGTGCGGGCGACGTTAACCTCTCGAATGCATCTGTCTGCAATCCGTCGATTACCTCCTCCGGGACCGCTTTCAGTCATGGAGTGGGGGATATTTCCATAACAGTGACCGAAAATGGCGTTAGCTCGGCGCCATTTCAGATTACTTCGCGAGAGCCTCATTCGCTTCAGCCAACCTCGATAACCGACTCAAGTGATAGCACATTCGGGTATTCGTCTTTTATTCAATACAACATCATGGACCAACTCGGTGTTCAGCTAGCATCGTCAATTCCGGTCAACGAGGCGTTCCCCACCGGACCAATAAACGATTACACCGGTACGAACTGGCGGCAAGGCATGGCAGGATCGACAGCCTCAGCATCGCCGGCTTCATTTGGAGACCAGATCCAGGGCGAAAACATCGCTCTCCCGCCGGTGCCGGTTCCAAACTATGTACAAGGCAGCGCGCCCGGTACGCCGGTTCAACATTGGTCACAGACATGGCAGATCGGCTCACTGACGATCGGTGCAGGCGTCGAGGTACAATCAGATGTTTTGCAGAAATACATTAACGCCGCGAGGCATACTTCTATCATTTCTCCTATCAATTAGCGCCGGCGCTGGAGTAGCGCCGCATTTCGCTATATTGTCTTCTCCTGACTCTGGGCCCATGAAGCCGTTCAGTCTCCTGCGTGCGGTGGCTGAATCCGATGTTGTCGCCTACGGCCAACTCGTTGGAATTGCCCCGCAAGGGCAATCTCAGGTGCTCTTTTACGCTCGACGGTTCCTAAAAGGGGCGGCGCCGCAGCTAATGACGATCAATGCCAGTAATGCTAGCAATTTCGCCAGCGATTTAGGACGAAGTCGACTTGTGCTCGTTGTGCATTCCGCGCACGGATTTGAGCCGGCCGAGCCTCAGTATGTTTTCGTGCCGGCTGAGCCAGCCGTCATAAACCCCAATGCTGCACCTTACGACATCGGCGTTGCTATGGTTGCCGCCGCCCTCACGTCTTCTCGTACCACCCTAGCCGAGAAGCGATCCGCGGCGATTATATTGACCACCGCCGATACGCCGGCCTCGACGCAAGCCCTGAAAGAGCAGATGACAAGCACCGATGACGAGCTCCGGTCATTATGTGAAGCTGGCTTGCTACGCCGAGGAAGTGTTGCGCCACTACCAACAGTTGTCAATCGTCTACTTTCGGCGCGAACTCTGGACACCGAAGATCTAAATTTTATTTTCGCGCTTCAAACGGGCACTTCGAATGCAGCGGCCATACCATGGCTTGCTCAGCTGCAACGCTCTGGCAGTCCGTTGATTCGCGTTGCGGCGGCGATGGCACTGGGGCGCACCGGAACCGTGAAAGCCGCCCCGGCGTTGGCGGCTGCGTTGAGCGATCCTGATATTGGGGTTCGATACCGAGCTGTTTACGGACTTCGGGTCATTTTCGGCGAAGGCCCGATTAGTGAACAGTACTTTCGTTCTAATGAACGTCACTTGCTGGACCTTTGGCGAAATCGGATCTCTGGGTGAGTTATGAACGAGCAGGCGTGAAGCGTGCAAACGTACAGCCAAAGGCTTGGAGCAACGACTTCCGCGTTGACTCAACAAATTGCCTGGACGGTTCAACAGACGCGAGCGGGATATTCGGGGATGGTTGGTGCCACATTGACAGGCTACATTCATCAAACATCTATTTCCATAAATGGCGTCGTAAGCCCAAACGGGCTGGCCAGTGGCACGGTGATCGTGCCATGACGGCCGCACATTGGCGTATGGTGCGCTGGTCGCGATCGCGAATTGCGGTAATTGTCATATGTACTGCGCCCGGTATGTTGGGGGCGCGATTGGAATCGGCCGCAATTCTCAGCGGAACCATCTCGGGCACTGTCCTTGATGAAAAGGCCCAACCTGTCGCGAACGCGCGAGTTTATGCGCAGCGGATTGGCAGTGGCTTAGCTTCGGGGGCGTACGAACCGAATCGCCGGCGAAGGAACTCAGCACGACGCTACCGGCGCAATTTTCGTTATTTGTCCCGGCGCGCAGATCAACGGAGGTCGTAATTTCTGCTCCTGGCTATGATGCCTGGCGTGCGTCATTATACTTTGCGCCGGGTCAGCGGCGACACTTGATCGTACGACTGCGTCCGCGTCATCGCACGCGTTAAAAAGTTCAGTTATTCGGGCGCGGCGGGCCTCACTCGTGGGTGTCGTGAATGTGAACCTCACTTGCAGCCGTGTTGCTATTAACCGGTCGGAAAATTACCCGCGCTGGCTATTGGCCAAGCGATCTAGCCGGGGCGGGACTGGCACTCCGGACGGACAACAGTTGGCAGCGGAGGGCGTCGCCACCTGTGTCGCGAACCGATGAGTAGGCCAGTGGGGCGGCGCCGAAGGCGGCGGTGAGTTGGCGCATGGCTTGAGCGAGCTGGTTGCCGCTCAGCCGGTCGGTCTTGGTCGCGACCAACAGGGTCGGAATTTGACGTCCCCGCAGCCAGTCGTTCAGGTCGAGATCAAGCGGCTGAGGTTCGAGCATGGAATCGACCAACAGCACCGCCGCAGCGAGATTGGGCCGCTCCGCCAGATAAGGTTCGATTAACGCGCCCCATTTGGCGCGTTCGGTATGCGACACCTTGGCGTAGCCGTAACCGGGACAGTCCACTAGCCGGAGCCAATCACCGTTCACCGCAAAAAGGTTCAACAGCCGCGTGCGGCCCGGCGTGCGGCTGGTCTTGGCCAACTTCTTCTGCGCGGCGAGACTGTTCAGCAGGCTGGATTTGCCGACATTGCTCCGTCCCAGAATTGCAACTTCAGGAAGGGAATCCAGCGGCAGATCGGTGATCGCGCTGCAGCTCTTTACGAACGCGACTTCAAAGCGCATGAGCGGCGGCTACTGCCGCATCGGCTGTTCTGGCGCAGCGACGATTGGCAGTTCCTCGACCGCGGCCAGCTTGGGAAGCGGTGTTTCCAGCGCCTGCTCCAGCACCTGGTCCATGGTGTCAACCGGGAAAACCTGCAGCAGTGAGCGGATGTTTTCCGGCAGGTCGGCCAGGTCCTTCTCGTTATCGCGCGGCAGAATGATGGTCGTAATGCCATTGCGATGCGCCGCCATGAGCTTTTCCTTGACCCCGCCGATGGGCAGAACCTTCCCGCGCAGCGTGATCTCGCCGGTCATGGCTACGTCGCTGCGGACGGCGATGCGGGTCAGGGCGCTGGTCAGCGCGGTGGCCATGGTGATGCCGGCCGAGGGCCCGTCCTTGGGGATGGCGCCTTCCGGCACATGGATGTGAATATCGAGGTTGCGGTAAAAATCCTTGGGCAGCCCGAGCAGGTGGGCGCGACTGCGGATGTAGCTCATGGCCGCCTGCGCCGACTCCTGCATTACGTCGCCGAGCTTGCCGGTGAGCGTGAGCTTGCCTTTGCCATCCATGAGCGTGACTTCGGTAGAGAGCATTTGTCCGCCCACTTCGGTCCAGGCCAGGCCGGTGGCCAGCCCGACTTCGCTCTTTTGCTCGCCTCGCATATCGCGGAATTTGAGGATGCCGAGAAACTCGTTGAGGTTTTCCGCCGTGACGGCGATCGAGACCTTCTTGCCGTTCTTGCCCGCCTCCACCACCCGGCGCGCAACCTTGCGGCAGACGTTGCCGATTTCACGCTCCAGCGACCGCACTCCCGCCTCGCGGGTGTAACCCATGATCAGCGCTTGCAGTCCGTCGGCGGAGAACTCGAGGTTTTTGGCGCTCAGGCCGGTGGCCTTGAGCTGCTTGGGGATGAGGAAGCGGCGCGCGATTTCGGTCTTCTCGACTTCGGTGTAGCCGGAGAGACGGATGACCTCCATGCGGTCCTGCAACGCCTGCGGAATGGTGTGCAGCACGTTGGCGGTGGTGATGAACATCACCTGCGAGAGATCGTAGTCAACATCGAGATAATGGTCGTTGAAGGAGGTGTTCTGCTCGGGATCCAGCACTTCGAGCAGCGCGGCCGAGGGATCGCCGCGGAAATCAACGCTCATCTTGTCCACTTCATCGAGCAGGAAGACGGGGTTGACGGTTCCCGCCTTCTTCATCATTTGCAGAATCTGGCCCGGCAGCGCGCCGATGTAGGTGCGGCGATGGCCGCGGATTTCAGCCTCGTCGCGCACGCCGCCCAGCGACAAGCGCACGAATTTGC